>ODAI013163946.1_pt1 | contig 55437 bp, 57 predicted proteins | sample 1539321 | NCBI WGS metagenome assembly ODAI01 (sample SAMN02144231, study PRJEB22623) | gut metagenome | biome: sheep rumen | host: Ovis aries | place: New Zealand | reverse complement strand
GACGAGGAGCTCCACCGCTTCCTCGACATGGCCACCGAGGTATCGAAAGACTACCCCGTGGTGGTGAGCCAGTTCATGCAAGACACCAAGGAGATCGAGTTCGACGCCGTGGCCGCCAAGGGCGAGATCGTCGAATACGCCATCAGCGAGCACATCGAGTATGCCGGTGTCCACTCCGGCGACGCCACGATGGTGTTCCCCGCACAGCACATCTATTTCTCCACCATCCGCCAGATCAAGAAGATCTCCCGCAAGATCGCGGCCGAGCTCAACATCAGCGGACCTTTCAATATCCAATATCTGGCCAAGAACCGCGAGGTGAAAGTGATCGAGTGCAACCTCCGCGCCTCACGCTCCTTCCCCTTCGTGTCGAAGATCCTGAAGCGCAACTTCATCGAGACCGCCACGAAGATCATGCTCGACGTGCCCTACACCAAGCCCGACAAATCGGAGTTTGACATCGACCGCATCGGCGTGAAAGCCAGCCAATTCTCGTTTGCCCGCCTTCAGAATGCCGACCCCGTGCTCGGTGTCGACATGTCATCCACAGGCGAGGTGGGCTGTCTGGGCGACTCGATGGACGAAGCCCTGCTCAACGCCCTGATCGCCACCGGCTACCGTCTGCCCGACCGCACGAAACACCCCGCCATCCTTATCAGCAGTGGTGGTGCGAAAGGCAAAGTCGACATGCTCGATCCTGCCAGATTGCTCGACAAGAACGGATACCGCATCTTCGCCACTGCCGGCACTGCCAAATTCCTGAATGACAACGGCATCAAAGCCACCGCCGTGGCCTGGCCCGACGAGGAAGGTGACAACAACGTGATGGACATGATTGCCGCTCACCAGTTTGACTTGGTGGTCAACGTGCCGAAGAACAACACCAAGCGCGAGTTGACCAATGGCTACCGCATCCGCCGTGCCGCCATCGACCACAACATCCCGTTGATGACCAACGTGCGACTGGCGAAAGCCTTCATCATGGCCTTCGTAGCGCTGGATGAGAAGGATATCCAAATCAAGAGTTGGCAGGAGTATAATTCGTAAGAATCGTAATATTCATAAAAATAGTAGAGACGTCACATTGGGGCGTCTCTTCTTTTTTAAATTGGGATGTCTTTTTTTTACATTGAGGCATCTCTATTTTTATGCATTGAGGAGTACCTATTTGGATTGTGGTGACACAGTATTTTGGCGGCGGCGACTTTAATTATGGTTGGAGACGCCCCAATGTGACGTCTCTACATTATTACAGAATCGAATGCGGCATAGATAAATCGAATGCGGCATCATTATGCACTACGATTAAATCAAATACACCCAACGGGCGTTTTTGGAGAGGGAGAATTTGATTTTCTTGCCTTTGGGGATGCTGGGCTTTTTCCACTCGCCATTGAGGATGCGGATGACGGTTTTCTTGCCCACGGGAGCGGCATCGACGGCCTTCTGAAGGTCCATATAATTGCCATGGCCGTCGGTGGCGACGATGAAATCATAGTGCCGGACGTACTTTTTCAGAGCAGGCACCTCCTTGGCCATTGCGTCCACCAAAAGACCGGCCACGACATGGGCGCCATAGACGTTATAGTGCGTATTGTCCTCACGACCGTTCGGAATAGACGGATTCTCCCCTGGGCGGAACCACATGTGCAGTTTCTTCGACCCCTCAGGTCCAAGGCCCTGCTCCAACTCATGCGTGATGCGGTTGGCATCCACGAAAGGCGTATTTGTGGCCTTTGCCACATTGCGTGGAGCCACGATATAGTCGCCGTGTGTGTCGACCAAGATATCACCCTCTGCCTGTTTCTCGCCAGTAAAAACCGTATTGCGTAACTTCTCATCATCGTCATTCTCAGGCACTTTCGCCAAGAAGTTACGCCTCACCACAGCATTCATGAGGATAGGCTTTCCACCCCGCTCACGAGTCTCATTAATGAATTTTGTCAGGTTGGCATCGAAAGTAGATCCCGGGTCCGTGTGGCGGTCAGCCTTCGGTTTCTCGTCGTTATGCCCAAACTGTATCACGACATAATCGCCCGGCTTAATCTTGTCGAGCACCACCTTCCAGCGCCCCTCGTCGATAAAACTTTTCGACGAGCGGCCATTCACCGCATGATTGTCTACGATGATGTCATCAGTGAAGAAGCCCTGCAAAGCCATTCCCCACCCCCGCTCAGGCTTCTCATTGTCAATCGCCTTGTTGGCCATGGTTGAATCACCAATCATGAAGATGGTGATCGGGTGCTTTGACGAAGAAGCCAAGCATAACGTCAAAACGACCGAATATAATATAATAAGGTAGCGTCTCATATCCGTCCTTCTTCAATCGGCGAAGCCGAAATCAATTTTCAATCTTGAATCGGCCAACGGCCGAAATCAATTACCATTTTTCAATATTAATTGAATCATTTCCTCAGGCGTAACCAACTGCTGTTCACCCGAGACCATGTTTTTCAGCGTCACTTTCCGTTCAGCCATCTCATTATCGCCCGCCAGTGCCACAAACCGGATACCCTTCGCGTTGGCATACGCCATCTGCTTCTTCATCTTCGCCTTGTCGGGGAATATCTCGCAACTGATGCCCTCAGCACGGCATTTTCCAGCGATTGGCATGCAATAGGCCACCTCGCGCTCGCCAAAATTGATGAAGAGCACTTCTGTCGCCGCCACAGCCTCCTTCGGGTAGAGGTCGAGCGTGTTGAGCACATCAAAGATACGGTCGGCCCCGAACGAGATGCCCACGCCGCTCAGTCCAGGCATACCGAAAATGCCTGTCAAGTTGTCGTAACGTCCACCGCCAGTGATACTGCCGATCTGCACGTCGAGCGCCTTTACCTCGAAGATGGCCCCCGTGTAGTAGTTGAGTCCGCGTGCCAAAGTCAGGTCGAGTTCGATGTCGTTTTTCAGTCCACAGCATTTGAGCGTATCGAGGATGGTCCTCACCTCCTCCACACCTTTCAGGCCAGTCTCCGACTGCGCCAGCACTTCGGCGATGGTGGTCAGTTTCTCCTCGTTGCTGCCTGAAAGCGCGATGATGGGTTGCAGTTTGTCAATGGCCTCCTGGCTGATGCCATCCGCCGCCAGTTCGGCGTTCACGCCCTCCAGTCCGATTTTGTCGAGTTTGTCGATGGCCACGGTGATATCCACGATTTTGTCAGCTTCGCCGATCACCTCAGCGATACCAGTGAGAATCTTGCGGTTGTTGATTTTGATCATCACCCGGATGCCCAGTCGGCTGAACACGGTATCGATGATCTGCATCAGTTCAACCTCGTTGAGCAGCGAGTCGCTGCCCACGATGTCTGCGTCGCACTGGTAGAATTCGCGGTAGCGGCCCTTCTGAGGACGGTCGGCCCGCCACACCGGCTGTATCTGATAACGCTTGAACGGCAGCTGCAGTTCCTCCCGGTGCATCACCACATAGCGGGCGAACGGCACCGTCAGGTCGTAGCGCAGTCCCTTCTCACAGATACGTGCAGCCAGTCTCAGCGGTTGACGGCTCGTCAGCTCCTCGTCGCTCACCTTCGCCGTGAAGTCACCCGAGTTAAGCACCTTGAAGAGCAGTTTGTCGCCCTCCTCACCATATTTGCCCATCAGCGTCTGCAGCGTCTCCATCGCCGGTGTCTCAATCTGCTGGAATCCATAGAGCGCATAGACCTCGCGTATGGTGTCAAAGATATAATTGCGCTTCGCCATCTCCATCGGCGAGAAGTCGCGCGTGCCCTTAGGTATGCTTGGTTTCATCTGATTATCTATTAGTTATTAAAATTTGTTTGAAATGACTATATGATTATTCAAGGCTGGCGCCACATCCAAACGTACGGGATTGCAAATCCCGAACTCAATCCAGTGGGATTACAAATCCCACTGAACAGGGTTCATCGGGAACATCCCACTGAACAGGAGGGCCTTACCCAACCGATCAAGTTCTGAAAGTTCATCGGGATTGCAAATCCCGGACTCGATCCAGTGGGATTGCAAATCCCACTGAACAGGGTTCATCGGGAACATCCCACTGAACAGGAGGGCCTTACCCAACCGATCAAGTTCTGAAAGTGCATCGGGATTGCAAATCCCGGAATCGATCCAGTGGGATTACAAATCCCACTGAACAGGGTTCATCGGAACATCCCACTGAACAGGAGGGTCTTACTCAGCCGATCAAATTCCGGAAAGTTCATCGGGATTGCAAATTCCGGACTCGTTCCAGTGGAATTGCAAATCCCACTGAACAGGGTTCATCGGAACATCCCACTGAACAGGAGGGCCATTACCCAGCCGATCAAGTTCTGAAAGTTCATCGGGATTTAGAATCCCGATGCCGCGAGCTGCGGATTTGCAATCCGCATGGCAATCGAGCACTTACAAAACCATCTATCAGCCAACGGCCGGAATCAATTTCTGACGATCGTCTGCTCCCGGTCCGGACCGATAGAGATGATGCGGATCGGCGTCTCCAGCTGTTCCTCCAGGAAAGCCACGTACTCACGGAATTCCTTCGGAAACTCCTCCTCCGATGTCATCTTCGTCATGTCCGTCTTCCAGCCTGGAAGTTCCACATAGACCGGTTCGATGCCCTTCTCGATATCGAAGGGGAAATCTCGGGTTTCCACGCCGTTCTGCCGGTAAGCCACACACGCTTTTATCGTGTCGAAGCCATCCAACACGTCACTCTTCATCATGATCAGCTGCGTCACGCCGTTCACCATGACAGAGTAGCGCAGCGCCACCAAGTCGATCCATCCGCAACGGCGCTCACGGCCCGTCACGGCACCATACTCATGACCCAGTTGTCGGATTCGGGCACCCGTCTCGTCGAACAGTTCCGTCGGGAACGGACCAGCGCCCACCCTGGTGCAGTAAGCCTTCATGATGCCATAGACCTCACCGATCTTGTTTGGTCCGATGCCCAGCCCAGTGCAAGCACCAGCACATATCGTGTTAGACGAAGTCACAAACGGGTAACTGCCGAAGTCCACGTCGAGCATCGTGCCCTGAGCCCCCTCGCAGAGGATGCTCTTGCCCTCGCGCAGAAAGCCGTTGATCTCATGCTCGCTGTCCACCACCTGGAACTGCTTGATGTATTCGATACCCTCCATCCACTTGCGCTCCACCTCAGTGATGTCGTAGTCGGTGAAACCCAAGTTTTTGAGCATCTGCTCATGGCGCGCCTTGTGAGCTGCGTATTTTTCCTCGAAGCAGTCGAAGATGTCACCCACACGCAGACCGTTGCGCGACACCTTGTCCGTGTAAGTCGGGCCGATACCCTTGCCCGTCGTGCCCACCTTGCTCTTGCCTTTGGCAGCCTCCAGGGCAGCGTCCAGCAAACGGTGCGTCGGCATGATCAGGTGCGCCTTCTTCGAGATGTGCAGGCGGCTGTGCAGATCATGCCCGCTGCGCTCCAGGTCCTTCGCCTCATCCATGAAGAGATCCGGCGCCATCACAACACCATTGCCGATGATGTTCACCTTACCCCCCTGGAAGATGCCCGAAGGGATGCTTCTGAGCACATATTTCTGACCCTCAAACTCCAGCGTGTGGCCTGCATTCGGACCGCCCTGGAATCTGGCTACCACATCATAGTGCGGCGTGAGCACGTCCACTACCTTCCCTTTTCCTTCGTCGCCCCACTGGAGCCCCAGCAGGACGTCAACCTTACCTTTGTTCATTCTTTGGATTTATGATTTTATTTTCAGCAATTTCGCCTTGTTGCGCAGTCGTGTCATCTTCGACTGGCATGTGCTGCACACCCCATATATATATAAGGTGTAGCCCGACTGATGGAAACGTCGCAATTTCACCGACTGCACGATGCCCTGCAGCGTCGGGTTGTTCACCTCCTTCACTTTTCCGCAGATCGTGCAGATCTGATGGCAGTGATCCTCGTTATGACACACCGCTTCATAGCGCGTCTCCTGCTGCAGGTTGTGCTTCACCACCAGCCTCAGCTTTTGGAAGAGCCGGATAGCGTTGTAGAGCGTCGCCCGGCTCACCCGGAAATTCTCCTGCTCCATCTTCTCGCCCAGTTCCTCCAACGTGAAGTGCCCGTTCATTCCATAGATCGCCTCGAGGATGGCAAACCGCTCCGGTGTCTTCCGGAGGTGGTTGTCCTCAAGGTAATTTGAGAGCGTCAGCCTCACCCGCTGCATGATGTCGTCATCCATCTTTTCCGATGTTTTTGCGATTAGGCTACAAAATTACAAAAAAATGACGATAAGCCCAAAAAAAATGATGATAACCGACAGGCCAATGACTTAGAGCCAGCGCCAGCCGCCTGTTTGTGCACACAGAAATCCACCACACAAAAATATTTCAACAGAAAACTTGAAATATATCATTTTTATTATTACCTTTGCACCACGATTCGCAAAGAATGCGCCCAAGAAAACTGAATCTGCAAGAGAATTAGCTATAGTTTAAGTATTATTAACTAAATCACAAAATCTTATAAGCGGCCAACTCAGTTTTCTTGACTCAAAACAGCTCATGCAGCCACCTTGCATGAGGAGAAAAAACATGTACAAACACTTCTTCAAGAGATTTTTCGATTTCATCATATCCCTGATCGTCCTGGTGATCATCTCCCCCATTCTGTTGGTCGTGACCGTATGGTTGCATTTCGCCAACAAAGGTGCAGGAGCCTTCTTCCTGCAAGAGCGACCAGGCAAAAACGCAAAAATTTTCAAGGTCATCAAGTTCAAGACGATGACCGATGAGAGGGATGCGGATGGAAAATTATTGCCCGACGAAAAGCGGCTCACCAAGGTTGGCCGATTCGTCAGGTCAACGTCTATTGACGAGCTGCCCCAACTGATCAATGTGCTGAGAGGCGACATGGCTTTGATTGGCCCTCGTCCCTTGCTGGTGGACTACCTCCCCTTGTACTCCAAGGAGCAAGCCCGCCGGCATGAAGTGCGTCCCGGTATATCAGGATGGGCACAATGTCATGGAAGAAACGCCATCTCCTGGACGGAGAAATTCAAATACGACGTGTGGTATGTGGATCATGTCAGCCTGATGACCGATCTGAAAGTGATTTTGATTACGATTAAGAAGGTGCTGTTCCGTGACGGAATTTCCGAGGAAGGACATGCCACGATGGAAGCATTCAAGGGCAACGACGATGTCGTGCCCTCTTCTATTTGATCCACATATTGACATTATTTTTTTATATAAGTATTTTATAAACTATTTCAACAAAATATATCAATTAGTGAAAAAAGTATATCTTTGCCTCGCTCACATGAGCGGCAATGAAATGAAATACATTAATGAGGCGTTTGACACCAACTGGGTGGTACCTCTTGGTCCAAACGTAGATGCCTTTGAGGAAGATCTCGAGCGTTTTGTCGGAGAAGGCAAAAAAGTCGTAGCTCTTTCGTCTGGCACTGCGGCAATCCATTTGGGGCTGGTGGCTTTAGGGGTAGAAAAGGGTGATGAAGTAATTTGCCAAAGCTTCACTTTCGCAGCCTCCTGCAATCCTGTAGTATATCTTGGAGCAACACCCGTTTTTGTTGGATCAGAGGAGAAGACTTGGAATATTGATCCGAACATGCTCGAGGATGCCATTAAGGACCGAATAAAAAAAACCGGCAAAAAGCCCAAAGCTGTCGTGCCTATTTATATGTATGGTATGCCTCCATACATCGACGAGATGAGGGATATTGTGAATCTCTATGAGATACCTGTACTAGAAGATTCAGCTGAAGCATTAGGATCAAAATACAAAGGTCAAATGGCTGGCACTTTCGGAACATACGGAGTTTTGAGTTTCAACGGCAATAAAATGATTACCACTTCCGGCGGCGGAGCTTTAATCTGCCCCAATGAGGAAGCCAAGCGTAAGATCATGTTTTACGCCACACAAGCCCGCGAGAACAAGCCCTATTACCTCCACAAGGAAATCGGTTTTAACTACCGCCTGAGTAATGTCTGCGCCGGCATCGGACGTGGACAGATGACAGTGGTTGATGACCATATCAAGCATCACCAAAGCATCGCCGATAAGTACCGGAAAGCTTTTGAAGGACATGACATCATTCGCTTCCACACCCATCCCGAAGACTATATGGAACCCAACTATTGGCTGAGCACCATCACCTTCGAAGGATGCGAAAACAAGGCATGTTCATGTGATGACATCGAGCCGAACGAGAGTGTGATGAAAGCCATGAAGGCCTTAGCTGATGCAGGAATCGAGAGCCGTCCGCTGTGGCGCCCGATGCATACCCAGCCTGTCTATAAGGATGCTCCTGCATACGTCAACGGCACATCCGAACGACTGTTTCGGAAAGGGCTTTGCCTCCCATCAGGACCCTGCGTAACCGACGATGATGTAAACCGGATCATCGAAATTCTGAAAACTAGCGTGAAAGCATGAAGAAGCAATTGGCCGACATCATCTCAGACTTCCGAAAGCCATTCGACAACCTGTTAAACTGGTATTTCACCAAGAAAGCCCTGCCCTATTGGTCGGTGCTTTTGCTGGACTGTCTGATTTGTTTTGTCTCAGGCATTTTTGTGCTCCTGCTGTTCACCAGTGTCACGGAATTGCTCGCGCATTGGCAGATGGCCTCATTGACCATCTGCCTTTATATGTGCTTCAACCTCATCGGATTCCGTATTTTCCATACCTATGCCGGCGTAATCCGTTACTCGTCCTTTGTCGACCTGAGACGAGTGGCCTATGCGATGATTTTCTCCTGCATCATCGCCGAATTGATGCACTACCCCATTTCATGGTTGCATTTAGGCTTCAAGCAACAGTTTGGTCACAATCTTTTTGTCCTGCTGAAAGGGCGGCAGATCCTGGCCATGTATGCCTTAGCCATGATCCTAATGTGGGCATGGCGCGTACTGGTGAAGACCATTTTTGATGTTTCCTATAAACGGGAGCAAGCACTTCGCACCTTGATTTATGGTATCGGAGATGGTGGTGTAGGATTGGCCAAAAGCATCCGCAACATGAAAGACGCCAATTACTCACTACGTGGTTTTCTGACCAAAGACGAAGACTTCCGAGGCCGTTTGTTGATGGGCGAGAAAATTTATGTCGTGGACAGGAGCCTTTCCAAAGTCCTTGAGCACAACAAGATACAGGCCGTGCTTATCTCCCCTCTTCAGAATGAACGGTTCCGCAAAGACCAGCAACTCCAGGATGTCTTGCTCAATGCCGACATCAAGATTTTCATGAGCCAAGGCACCACGGAATGGAACAAGGACACCGATTTCTCCAAAGTGGAGATGAAGCCCATCAGTGTAGAGGATTTGCTCCCCCGCGACGAGATCCAAGTTGACATGCTGAAAGTTGGCAAGATGCTGACCGGCACAAAGATACTCGTCACCGGCTCCGCAGGCTCCATCGGGTCTGAGATAGTCCGTCAAATCAGTGACTACAAACCCACCGAACTGATGCTGATCGACTCCGCCGAGACCCCACAGCACGATATCCGTCTGATGATGGCCCGGCGTTGGCCCGACATCAAGACCACGACATTAGTCACATCCATCGCCAATGCCGGGAAAATGGAACATATCTTCTCCACATTCCGTCCCGACTATGTCTTCCACGCCGCCGCTTACAAGCACGTCCCTATGATGGAGGACAATCCCAGCGAGAGCATACACAACAACGTCTATGGCACCAAAGTCATCGCCGACCTCAGTGTGAAATATGGCGTGAAGAAATTCGTCATGCTCTCCACCGACAAGGCCGTGAATCCCACCAACGTGATGGGCTGTTCCAAGCGCATCTGCGAGATCTATGTGCAAAGTCTCGACCGCGCTATCAAAGAAGGAAAGATAAAAGGCATCACCCAATTCGTCACCACCCGATTCGGCAATGTGCTCGGTTCCAACGGCTCTGTGATTCCACTCTTTGAACGACAGATCAAAGCAGGAGGTCCTGTCACTGTCACTGATGAACGCATTATCCGCTTCTTCATGCTCATCCCAGAAGCCTGTAAACTCGTCCTCGAAGCAGGCACCCACGGCAAAGGCGGCGAGATTTTCGTCTTCGACATGGGTGAACCCGTTCGCATCGCCGACCTTGCCAAGCGCATGATCCGCCTCAGCGGTGCCAAAAATGTGGAAATCAAATACACCGGCCTCCGCCCCGGCGAAAAACTCTACGAAGAACTCCTCGCTACTGATGAGAACACCAAGCCCAGTTTCCACAAGAAAATCCGCATCGCCGAAGTCCGGGAATACGATTACGAATCCGTAGAACACGACATCGAAGACTTAGTGCGTATTTCTGAGACCTACGACGACATGAACATTGTCGCTAAAATGAAGGAGATTGTGCCTGAATATAAATCTAATAATTCTATTTATCAAAAGTTGGATAAAGAGATTTCCACGGATGCATAGCAAAGCAGTAGGATTAATTCCGATTTACTATCATACCTACCTTATATTGAGTGCTATTAAATGAGAAATTATATAATAGAGATACTAGACACTTAGATATTGAATTTTAGTTTACAATGAAAAAGATTGTTATCACGTTCACATTTTTGGCAATGGCAATAACTGCCTTTTCTCAAAATGAAGAGAGTGCAAAAAATGGTTTTAAAGCAAAACTAACAGAATCCAATTTTCATCTAGGTATTGATCTTCAAACCAAGTATATTTGGCGTGGCATGGAGATGATGACTAACGATGCGGCACCAGTGGTTTTTCCATGCATTAACTATTCCAACAAAGGATTCTATGCATACGTTATGGGAGGATATGCCATTAATGGCAAGTATAGTGAAGTTGATGCAGGTTTGAGCTATACTTACAAATGGATAACAGTAGGAATCAATGACTATTACTATCCCACAACGACAACACCCGAAGATCAGTATTTCAACTTCAAGAATAAGGAAACCGGACATTGGTTCGAAGCAGCAATTACAATAGCGCCAGAAAGCATCCCCGCTTATCTAACAGTGAGTAACTTCTTTGCAGGAGCAGATAAAAATATAGAGGGCAAGCAGGCCTATTCTACATATGCAGAACTTGGTTGTCATTATGACTTCTTGCACGATCATCAGTTGGCATTAGCTGTAGGCTCAGCTTTCAACAAAAGCTGTTACAATGGTTATGAACATGATTTCAGTATTTGCAACATTGAATTTAAGTACACCTACAATGTAGCAATGAAGAATTTTACTCTTCCTTTAAGTGTAGCTTATATCATCAATCCAGTATACGAGAAGTCACATGTTAACCTCTCCGCATCATTTGCTTTTTAATTGTTTTTGATGAATGCGATCATCATGGCTGCGGGGACATCTTCGCGCTTTTTACCATTATCTTTAGAGAAGCCTAAGGGATTACTTGAAGTAAAAGGAGAGATTCTTATAGAGCGACAAATACGTCAGCTCAAGGAGGCAGGTGTTAATGATATAACTATTGTAACTGGATATAAGGCAACAGCTTTCGACTATCTTCGCGACAAGTTTGGTGTTGACTTAGTATTTAACGAGGATTATAATAGGTACAACAACACATCTTCCATTATTCGTGTTATCGACCTCCTTTCAAATACTTTCATCTGCTGTTCAGACCATTACTTTAGCAGGAACTTATTTTTGGATAAATCAGACGAAAGTTATTATGCGTCGTTATATGCCAAAGGCCAGACAAGAGAGTATTGTCTGAATATTGATAGTCATGACTACATTAAGGATGTAAAAGTTGGCGGGCAAGATTCTTGGTATATGGCAGGCCATGCTTATTTTACGGAGTCTTTCTCCCGGAAATTCCATGAGATTTTAATCAAAGAATACAGCAAGGAATGTGTAAGGAATAGCTACTGGGAAGATGTTTATATACAATATATTAAGAATCTCCCCATGCAGATTAGACGGTATTCAGACAGTGATATCTTTGAATTTGACACCCTTGATGAATTGCGAGAATTTGACAGTAGCTATATCGGAAACACCCGTTCCAAAATTTTGAAAGATATTTGCCAAAAGATGTCATGGAAGGAATCTGAGATAACTCATATAACAAAGCTTTCAAATTCTGAATATAGTTCAGCATTTTCCATTGAACACAATAAAGAAGTATTTCGAGTTGTGCCCAATCCAGAGAATACGACTATTGAAAAATTATGAAGACAGCTATCATTCTGACAGCTCGCAAGGAAAGAGGCTCTGAGATACCTTATCCTTTACTACCATTTGATGAGGATTTATGCCTCATCAGCCGAACCCTTACCCTATTACGAGAAATTGGCATAACAAAAATCGTGATGGTTGTAGGTTATCATGCTGAGTTATTTGAGAATTATCGCAGTTCTGATGTTGAGATCGTGAATGCTCTCAATTATGAGTTTACAGGTTCCATGGCCTCACTTGCAGCAGCTGCAGATTTCATTAATGAAGACTTTATTCTTATCGAAGGCGACACTTTCTTTGAAAAAAAAGTACTGGAAAGCCTTTATTCCAAAGAAGAAGGGAATTGTTTGGTTGCGACAGAAGAAAGTGGAAGTGGAGACGAATGCTATATAGAATCACAATGTGGGTTCATTACAAAAATATCAAAAGACAAGCATAGGATTTGCAAATTTGAGGGAGAGCTATTGGGCATATCTCGAATAACTTACGACACCTATCAAGCCATGCTTTCCAAGTGGCATAAAAGCAACAATTCATATCTGAACTATGAACATGTACTGATGGATGTCACCACTCCTTTGGAACGGCCTTTCATTTTTTTCCAGAATCTAATTTGGGGAGATGTGGACTGCCCAGAGGATTTTAAGAGATTAAGAGAAGTTACTTATCGTGCTCTTCGCCGTAAGGAAGATCCTTTTGATAAAGACAATTTACATCTTTATTTATCTGAAATTTTCCCAGGAAAAGATATTGCTCAAGCAGAAATTCAACAAATAGGAGGAATGAGCAACAAAAATTTCAGAGTCAATTTTGAAGGAAGAAGTTATGTGTTGCGAGTTCCAGGCCCTGGTAGCGAAGGAATGGTAGAACGCTGTAATGAGGAATTCAATGCACTTGAAGGCTGTCGAATGGGTGTGAATCCAGAGATCAGGTATTTTAACGCCAAGACAGGTATCAAGTTGGCAGACTATGTTGATAATGCTGAAACACTCAATTCAGCTACAATCAAACGCCATGATAATCTTAAAAAGATAGTCAATATTTATCATAAGATTCATGATGCCCACGTAAGGTTGAAGAATGAATTCAATCTTTTTCTGGAGATAGAGAAATACGAAAAGCTCCTCGATAATTGTCATGGGCATATGTATGACGGTTGGGATTCCTTCAAGCCACAAGTGATGGCCTTAGAAGAAAGACTGAATGCTATTGGTGTTGAGTTGTGTCCATGTCACAATGATGCTGTAGCTGAAAATTTCATCAAGGCAGAGGACGGCACCATTTTTCTTATTGACTGGGAATATAGTGGCATGAACGACCCGATGGCAGATTTTGCGGCCTTATTCATCGAAAGTGAATTTACAGAAGAAGAACAGGATTATTTTCTAAGCAAGTATTACAGCAATAAGATACCTGATCGTATCAAAGAAAGGATACTTTGTTATGAGATTCTATGGGATACCCTTTGGGCTCTGTGGACAGTCATTAAAGAAGTTGCTGGAGATAATTTTGGGTCATATGGAAATGACAGATATAATAGAGCGAAGAAAAATTATAATTATTTATTGAAAATAAAGGAATGAAGGCATTAGGAAAAATTAGGCACAAAGTTGATTGGGCCACCACATTGATACCATTTTTTATTGTACTAGTATTGATGATTGTTTTTATGCTTGTACCGGAGCAGTCGAAAGTGTTCGTAGATACTGTTCGAGGTTTTCTTGGAGATACCTGTGGCTTATATTATGCTCTTTTTGGAGTTGCAATTCTCACCACAACATTTTATGTATCTTTTTCAAAATACGGTAAAATAAAACTAGGAAATATAGAAAAGCCTGAGTTTAGTGATTTTAAATGGGGAACCATGATTTTCACCTCCACCATGGCGGCAGACATCCTATTCTACTCACTTTGTGAATGGGCACTCTATGGAGCAGAGCCCCATGTAACGGGGATGCCTGGTGGCATGGCAGCATGGGCTCCCACGTTCACCCTTTTTCATTGGGGCCCTATTGCATGGTGTTTTTATGTGATTCTAGCGATTGCATTTGGTTTTATGATGCATGTCCGCAAACGTGACCGTCAGCGCTTTTCAGAGGCAGTACGTCCTTTGTTGGGTAACAAGTCAGATGGTTTTTGGGGTAAGCTCATTGATATAGTAGCTATTTTTGCAATAGTTTGTGCAACAGCCACTACATTTTCGTTGGCAACGCCTTTACTGTCAAAGGCCCTGGCCTCCGTTCTTGGCATTCAAGATGGAGTGGTGCTTGCAATAACACTTTTGCTTATTATCTGTGCTGTATACACCCTGGCTGTATGGTTTGGAGTTAAAGGTATTTCCAAGCTGGCAACCATTTGCTCATACATGTTTTTTGTCCTGCTTTTCTATTTTTTGTTTATAGGTGGTGAAACACGCTTTATATTGGAAACCGGCTTCCAATCACTTGGCAATCTTGTTCAGAATTTCATAGGCCTTTCCACATACATGGATCCATTGCGAGAGACCAGCTTCGCTCAGAACTGGACTATATACTATTGGGCATATTGGATTGTATGGTGTTGTGCTACACCATTTTTCATTGCTCTGATAAGCAAAGGGCGTACCATAAGAAACATGATTTTGGGCACATATGGCTGGGGACTAGCAGGTACATTCATGTCTTTCATTATTATTGGCAACTATGGACTTGCACAAGAACTCAAACATGGTGTTAATATTTCTGGTTATATTGGTGAAGGTGGGAGCATGTATGAAGCCATACTTAAGATATTCGATACGTTGCCCTTGCCAATATTCGCATTAATGCTGCTTGTCATCACAATGATGGCTTTTTATAGCACCACACTTGACGGTATCACCTATGTCGCTTCTTCCTATTCTTACAAGCATCTCTCAGCAGACAAGGAGCCAGACCGAAAGGTTCGTACATTCTGGAGCATTTTGCTGATTCTTTTCCCAATTGCTTTACTGTTTGCTGAGAATTCGCTTTACAGCATCCAGTCAATAACACTGATTGCAGCCTTCCCTGTAGTTATATTGTCCTTATTGTGTACGATATCATTTTTTAAAGATGCCAAGAACTATTTAAAGGAGAATAATTGATGGAGAGCTCAGAGCTACATATAGAAGATATTAAAAAGATCCAATTAAATATACTCAAGTCCTTCGCTTCTTTCTGCGAGGCAAAAGGGCTTAATTATTATCTTGCTTACGGCACACTGATCGGTGCAATTCGTCATAAAGGATACATTCCTTGGGATGACGATGTGGATGTCATTATGCCTCGCCCAGATTATCTTCGCTTCATCAAAGAGTATAAAGACGAGCGCTATGTTGTTTTTTGTCCTGAGAACGATAAAGATTGCCCTTTCTCGTATGGTAAGTTGTATGACAATAAAACTCTATTAGATGAAAACACCTCAAGGAAGTATAATATTGGATTAAATATTGACATTTTTGTCCTTGATGGTATGCCTGATCATGAAGAAGAAGCAAAGAAACACATCAAGAATTGTTCTTTCTGGATAGAAATACTGGAAATAAAAAAGATTGCTCATAGTAAAAAACGCTCTTTAGCAAAAAGTGCATTTCTATCAGCTTTAAAAACTCTTGTTTTTCCGTTTCCTTATAATTGGGTCAGAAATAGGCTGATAAAGCTTAATCAAAAATATGATTTTGAGCAGTCTCACTATTGTTCAGACTTGTGCTATACTGAAGCTTTGTATCTTTCTAAAGATATTTTTGGAAAAGGCAAAAAGGTTTTGTTTGAGGATTCGGAATATATTGTTCCATCCGACTATGATTCATGGCTAAGGGGGGTATATGGTGATTACATGGAATTGCCACCAGAAAGTCAACGGGTAACACATCATTCATTTAAAGCATACTTGAAATAAGAATTAACTATTCACGTTACATTTTTCATGTTAGGAATGGCACAATCATTTAGTAATGACAAGAAAAAAATAACTGTAACCTCCCCTCTTCTCCCCGATTTGAGTGAGTTCGGAGAGATGCTGAAGGATATATGGGAATCGAAATGGATCACCAACAACGGTTCCTATCATAAACGCCTAGAACAGGCTTTGTGCGAATATCTCAGGGTGCCCTACGTCAGCCTGTTTACCAATGGCACATTGCCATTGATTACAGCCCTTCAGGCGCTCCATATCACAGGTGAAGTCATCACGACTCCATATAGTTTTGTCGCCACTACCCATTCCTTGTGGTGGAACGGCATCAGGCCTGTCTTTGTGGATATTGAATGGGAGACTGGTTGTATGGATCCCAACAAGATAGAGGCTGCCATTACCCCTAAGACAACAGCCATCATGCCTGTTCATGTCTATGGAAAGCCCTGCAACGTAAAAGCCATACAAGACATTGCCGACAAATATGGACTTAGGGTAATCTATGATGCTGCCCATGCCTTTGGTGTGGATGTCAACGGTGAGAGCATCCTTAACGCTGGCGACATGTCCACCCTTAGTTTCCATGCCACCAAGGTCTATAATACAGTGGAAGGCGGAGCATTGGTGATGCACGATGAAAAGACCAAGAAGCGCATAGACTACTTGAAGAATTTTGGCTTTGCCGGAGAAACGGAGGTGGTTGCGCCAGGTATTAATGGAAAGATGGATGAAATTCGCAGCGCATACGGTCTCCTCAATCTTCGGCAAGTGGATGACGCAATAGAGGCCCGCCATCAAGTCGCTATACGATACCGCAAGGCGTTGAGAAACGTAGAAGGCATCGAATTCTGGGATGACCTGCCAGGAGTCAAGCACAACTACAGCTATTTCCCCATCTTCGTCAATGCCAAGGAATATGGCATGACTCGCGACGATTTGTATTTCAAGATGCGGGAGCAAGGCATCTTGGGCAGAAGATACTTTTATCCTTTGATTAGCGATTTCAGCACATACCGCGGATTGCCAAGTGCAAGAAGAGAGAACCTTCCTGTGGCAACAAAAATGGCCAACGAGGTGATATGTCTGCCTATGCACCATGCACTATCGAAAGAAGACATTACTCGGATTCTTAATTGTATAAAGAAATAGGAATTCCATGAGGAAAAAGAAATTGATGCTCCTTGGGGGCATTCGATATTTATTGCCTGCTATAGAAAGTGCCCACAGGCATCATTGTCATGTTATTACTGTAGATTATCTGCCTGATAATATTGCCCATAAATATTCCGATGAATACCATAATGTGGATATTATGGACAAAGATGCTGTCTTACAATTAGCTCGAAATCTACAAATTGATGGAATACTATCATATGCCGTTGATCCAGGTGTGGTCACAGCAGCATACGTGGCAGAACAAATGGGTTTACCTTTTACATGTTCGTATAAGGCAGCATGTATACTACAAGACAAAGCTCTCTTTCGGCAATTCTTAAAAGACAACGGTTTCAATGTTCCCAATGCTTGTGGCTACAAAAACACAGAGGATGCATTAAATAGTATTGATTATTTCAACTTGCCTGTTATTGTGAAACCCGTTGACAGCGCTGGAAGTAAAGGAGTAACGAGAGTTGACAAACTCGAAAATCTCAAACATGCTATAGACAATGCACTTAAAGAGTCACACAATGGACAATTCATAATTGAAGACTTCTTGGAAGTTGACGGATACCAATCCTCTGCAGACTGCTTCAGTATTGATGGCAAACTCGTATATGTAGACTATTCTGATCAACTTTTTGACGAGGATGCAGCTAATCCATATACACCAGCATTAGAGATCTGGCCGTCAACGATGCAACAAGAACATCAAGATTATTTATCTGAAGAATTACAACGTCTGTTAACTCTTCTACATTGTGATACTGGCCTATATAATGTAGAAAGTCGTTTCTGCAAAAACGGGAAGTCATACATTATGGAAGTTTCACCTCGAGCAGGAGGAAATCGGATTGCAGAACTTCAAAGGATTGGCTCTGGAATTGACCTAATTGAGGCAGAAGTTCTCAAAGCGGTTGGCGAATCATTGTCCAATCACATAGAAATGCCCAATTATAGGGAATGTTTTGTAAACAATATTATCCATTCAAACGTTGAGGGTATCTTTAAAGGATTAACATATGATGAATTGTTCCAAAATCAGCATGTCATTAATGAGGTTATCTATCCTGCAAGAGGCTCTTATGTGGAGAAATTTTGTGGAGCGAACAATGCCATTGGGTCTATTTTCTTAAAGTTTGCAAATCGACAGGAATGTGATGAAAAACTGGAAAATCTATCACATTATATTCATGTTAACATAGAATTATGCAACCCATAGGTGGCTATTTTTCATTAGAACTACCATTTCATAAGGAATATCATCAGAACGCTTTGCACCTTAATACTGGGCGCAATTGTTTGGAATATATACTCCGTACTAAAAAATACAAGAAAATATACTTGCCTTATTTTACTTGTGAAGTAGTTCTCGAACCTATCTTCAAATTAAATATCGAATATGAATTCTACCATGTGGATTTATATCTAGAGATATGCGACCATATTTCATTGAAATCCAATGAAGCATTACTTTATGTGAATTATTTTGGACTAAAACATAATTATGTTGACAAATTGGCAAAAAAAATGGGGAAACAATTAATTGTTGATAATACTCAAGCTTTTTTTGCTAAACCCGTTGGGGAAATTGACACTTTTTACTCTTGCCGCAAGTTTTTCGGTGTTCCTGATGGAGCCTATATTTATACTAACAAACTATTAGGTATTGAATTGGAACAAGATCATTCCTTCAACCGTTTGACTTCTCTCACAAAACGTATTGACATTGGAGCAGAAGCTGGATTCGATGATTTTCGCAAAGCCAGCAAAGCACTTGCGAATCAACCGATTAAGAAGATGTCTAACTTTACACGTCGGATGATGCAGAGTATAGATTACCAGACAGTTTCTCAAATACGGCGAGACAATTATAGATACTTGCACAATTATCTAGCCTCGAAAAATCTTTTAGAACTACCAATGGATAAGGATGCCGTGCCAATGGTATATCCCTATTTGACAGACCGAGAGGGGCTTCGTGATCATCTTATCAAGGAGAAGATATATGTAGCCAGATATTGGCCGAATGTCCTTGAATGGACAACCGCAGATAGCCTTGAGTGGTATCTGACCCGGCAAATGATTCCGCTGCCTATCGACCAGCGCTATGGTAAGAACGAAATGAATAGAATCATTAATTGTATATTATAATGCTATCCACAGTTTGTTTTCGTGAATTTGAGGAGCGCGATGTAGATTTTATCTACAAATGCAAAAACGACGAGAAGCTAAACAGCATGATTGTTGGTCATTTTCGTCCATACACCTATGAAGAGGCGAGGAAATGGGTAGAAGGATGCATGGGAGATCATGACACCTATCACTTTTGGGCTATTTGTACCAATGATGAAGAGAAGAGAATAGTGGGATGGATTAGTCTCTCTGAGATTGACAAGATAAACCAAAGCGCATGCTTTCATGGAATTGTGATAGCAGACAAGGACTACAGGAATGGCTTTGCCTGGATAGAATCATATTGTTTCATATTAGAATACGCGTTTGAACATTTAGGACTTAATCGACTCTATGGCAGTTCCATCATAGGTAATAAGAATTCGAATATTGCAGGAGAGTTGTTTCTTTTTACCAAGGAAGGAGTTTTACGTGAGGCTGTCATAAAAAATGATATAAGATACGATGTAAGACTCTCCTCCATCTTAAGAAAAGAATACTTTATTAACAAAAAAAGTGGCAAGTACGAATTAAGAGCGATTTTAAAGAGATTAAAGGAAATGAAGAAAATAACCAAATAAAAACAAAACATATGAAATCTTTAGATGAATTTGTAGGCCTTTTCGCAGAGCAATTTGATGACACTGATGCTAGTGAGTTTTCCAGCAACACCGTTTTTCATGATTTGGATGAGTGGTCTTCACTTATTGGATTATCTATTGTAGCAATGATAGACGAAGAGTTTGAAGTAGCTCTCAACGCAGATGACATGATAAGCTCGGTTACTATTGAAGACTTGTACAATAAGGTAATAGCGAAACTCTAATGTCAGCGTTTCCGTATAATCCATTTTCATTAGAAGGAAAAACTGTTCTCATAACTGGAGCATCATCTGGTATTGGAGCAGAGACAGCCATTCAATGCTCTAAATTAGGTGCAAATCTTATCATAACAGCGAGGAACGAGCTTCGATTAAAAGAAACTTATAATCAACTCTGTTGTGATTACCCCTCGCAACACCACAGGTTGTTATTAGCCGATTTAACCAATGAAAAAGATTTAGCAGATTTAGCGGATGAAATAGAAACAATCGATGGTTTGGTGAACAACGCTGGTGTAAACCGAGTAAAACCAGTTTCATTTGTCAAGAATGAGGATTTGGAGTTTATCTTCCAAAACAACTTGTTCTCATGTGTCAATTTGACAAGGCTTCTCATAAAGAAGAAGAAATTTAAGAAAAATGGATCGATTGTCTTCACATCTTCTATATCTGCTTTCTTTAATGCTCCAGGAAGAGCTTTATATGCCAGTTCGAAAGCGGCTTTGACATCTTATATGCGGTCATTTGCCATAGAACTGGCAGATAAAAACATTCGAGCAAATGCAGTTCACCCTGGGATGGTTAATACCAAGATGAGCATGGACAATCTTAGTGAAAAAGAAAGAGAAAAAGATATGATGTCTTATCCGTTAAAACGATACGGGAAGCCAGAAGAGGTCGCTTGGGCCATCATTTATTTGCTTTCAGATGCTTCTGCATGGACAACGGGGACATCGATGATAATTGATGGAGGTTTTATGCTGAAATAACATGAAAGATTTATTAAAGGAAAAAATAGCAATCGTTACCGGAGCAGGTGCAGGTATCGGCAAATCCACAGCCTTTTTATTTGCAAGCCAAGGGGCAATTGTTTATGCCATAGATATCAAAGGTTTAGAGTGGATAGATTCTTGTGACGAAATAAAAGGTAAAATTATACCTCTTCAACTAGACATTTGCGACTTTACATCCGTAAAGGCTGCTATTGTTACGATCAAAAAAGAACATGGGCACATTGATATACTAGCTAACATTGCAGGTATCATCACTTACGAGATGATGCCCATGATCAATTATGACAAGTTCAGAACAATGATTGAAGTCAATGTGGTGGCTTTAATCAACTTAATGTCTCTGGTATCAAGGATAATGATGAGGCAACAGAATGGATCGATTATCAACATGGCCAGCATGGTAGGCGTCAAAGGAGCCAAAGGTCAGCTTTCATATTCTGCAACCAAAGGTGCCGTGATCTCTGCGACCAAATCTGCAGCTAAGGAATTGGCAGAATACAAGATTAGAGTTAATGCTGTTGCTCCAGGAATGGTTGGGTCTGAAAGATTCAAGGCTGTTTTAGCTGACAAATTTGCAGAAAAGATCAACGATGTTCCTTTTGGCAGGTTGGCTGAGCCAGAAGAAATAGCAAATCTATGTTTGTTCCTTGCGTCTGACGCATCAGCTTACATGACAGGACAAATAATTGGAGTCGATGGTGGTGCTATAATTTGAGAACTCTATGTTTCTGAATTTAGACAAAAAAGAAAAAAATAGAATTGCTGTTATAGACGACAGCGGTCAATCTATCTCATACGGTGACATTTGCGATTTCTCTATAGAATTCGCCAAATTTGTTCCCCAAAGATCCCTTATCTTTTTGTTGTCAGAGAATAGAATAGGTTCTCTGTTAGGCTATACGTCGTGTCTGATTAACAAGATAGTGCCTCTTGTCATCAGTGCCAAGACAGAAGAGGGTCTGTATGATCATCTTAGAGATCTTTATCGACCGGCCTTTTTATGGATCCCAAACTCCTTGGTGACAAAATTAGGTTATGAGGCCCTTTTTTCTGCATGGGACTATTCATTAGTGAAAACAGGACTTCCTCCAGTAGAATTGCATGAAGAATTATCCCTCCTTCTCCCGACATCCGGCTCAACAGGAAGTCCTAAATTGGTCCGCCATAGCTATCGCAACATTGAAGCCAATGCCGATAATGTAAAGAGGTTATTCGAATTGACCGAGGAAGAGAAAGCCATGGCCATTTTACCCATGCATTACACCATGGGGTTATCTGTTATTGCATCACACTTATTTGCAGGGGCGACGCTTTTGCTTTCAAATCGATCACTTCTTGATAAAGGATTTTGGGCGATGCTCAAAGAAGCAACGAGTTTCACGGGCGTGCCATACAGCTATGAGATTTTAGCCAAGATGCGTTTCACCAGAATGGACTTGCCCAACCTTAGAATTATCACTCAAGGCGGCGGCAAACTCACTCCCGAGATGTTTCACTCATTGGCTCAATATGCTCATGATAAAGGAATGAAATTCATCGCCACATACGGTCAATCAGAATGCACCGCCCGCATGGCATACCTCCCTGCAGAATTGGCTTTATCCAAAACTTGTAGTATAGGATTCGCAGAGCCTGGCGGGCAATTGTCTATTGTTGACGCCGAAGGGAACGAGACATTCGAAGGCGAGGCTACAGGCGAGATGGTATATCGTGGTGAAAATGTCACTTTGGGCTATGCCACCTGTTTAGAAGACCTGAAAAAAGGAGACGAGAATCATGGTATCATGCACACAGGAGATATAGCTCACCGCGATGCTGATGGATGTTTTTTCATCGTTGGACGCATGAAACGATTCCTGAAGATTTTTGGCCTGCGCATCGGTCTCGACGAAGTGGAAAATCTGATTAAATCCAAGTATCAGACTGATTGTTATTGTAAAGGGGATGATCAGCAACTGATTGTCTTGACCACAAACTCAGCTATAGCTGACCAATTGCCATCATTCATCGAAGAAAAAACTCATCTATTCCATCAGAACATTAAGGTGAAAGTGGTAGATGCCATACTCAGAAATGAAGCAGGAAAAGTAATCAATCAATAAAAAAACGATTTATATGACAAATTTAGAGAAATTGAACAATATTTTTTGTGAGGTTTTCTCTGTTGAGTCAGATGCACTCAATTCAGAGTTTAACAACACAACCGTTGAAGGATGGGACTCCGTACATCAGCTGAGTCTGACTTCAGCCATTGAGGATGAATTCGACATCATGCTTGATGCTGAGGACATTTTGGATATCACATCTTATGACAATGCCAAGACCATCTTGGCGAAATACGACATCGAACTCTGATGGCAAACTGGCAGATTAAGAATGTGGCTTTAAGGGGAGTGACAGGAACTGTCCCCAATCATGCTGTCAAGACAGCAGATTTTCCCTTTTTCACGCAGGAAGAAGCTGATCTGTTTGATGCTACCGTTGGTATTAAAAACCGATATATTGCCCCAGAGGACATTTGCGCCTCTGATTTATGCTTTGATGCAGCAGAAAGACTTATTGAAGGATTGGGATGGGAGAAAGAGAGTATCGATGTACTGCTTTTCACATCTGTCACTGGAGATTATAAAACACCACCGACATCAGCGATATTACAAGATCGCTTGGGGCTACCTACAAGCACATTTGTATTAGACTTGCCTATGGGATGTTGTGGCTGTTTGTATTCAATAACAGTGGCAGGAAACCTATTGACAGCAGGAACAGCAAAACGGGCATTAATCCTTGTGGGTGACACTGCTATGAGAATGGGCAATCCAAAAGATAAAAGCAGAGGCCCTCTTTTCGGTGATAGCGGGACTGCACTGGCGCTCGAATTTGACACGACTGCTGAAGACATCATCATAGATTTCAACACTTTAGGCTCAGGATATCAGGCACTGATGACCCCTCATGGAGGATACCGGCATCCTATAAGCCAAGAATCATTTATCGAAGAAGATTTTGGCAACGGAATCATAAGAGCTCCCAAGGATGCTTTAATCAATGGTATAAATGTATTCTCTTTTGCCATCACACGCCCAGCAGCCAGTGTAAAGAAAATGATGGAGGAACAAGGATTAGACAAAGATAATGACATTGACTATTTCCTGATTCATCAAGCCAACAAATTGATTGTAGACCGTTTGGTAAAAAAAATGAAATTACCTATTGAGAAAGTGCCTTACAATCTGCAAAAGTTTGGAAATCTCGGTGGCGCCTCTATACTCATGCTCATGACCTCTGAGATAGCAAACGAATTATCAACTAAGCCGTTGACATTGCTTTGTTCTTCATTTGGTTTAGGATTGACATGGGCTACAGCTGTATTGCGTACGAAACCGATGCTTATTCTACCTGTAAAAAAGCTATAATATGGATTGGTTAACTATTAGAAGATGGCATCAAGTTATTAAATATGGGTGGAAGGATTCTTCCATTATTAGTATTGATGCCAATAAATCAAGGTTACCCATATTTATAGACATCGTCTCCTCATTCTCTAAATGGCATGTATATAGCAACCAATATCGCAGCAACCAATTATGGAAGAGTTCTAAAAAAGAAAAAGAAGAAAACGCTTTATCTATTGGAAAGGAGAACAAAAGACGCGATAATTGGGTAAGAGAGAATTACCATAATTGGAAGTTCATAAGAAAATGGACAGACATAAAATATGAGATGTCCCCCTCCTTGCAGCAGAAAAGGAAAAGAGCATACACAAAAGAGTTTAATGCAGGTGAAGGTCTAACGATACAATTTAATGTTCATATACACCGAGAGCACTATCTTGACGGAACAATTAAAATCGGAAAAAATGTTCTTTTAGCAAAAAATGTATTTGTTGATTATTCTGGAGTAATAATAATACATGACAACGTTTCAATAGCGAATGGTGTAATCATAGAAACACATACGCATAAATTTGATGGCAAAAAATCTATCGCCGTTCAGGGTCGATTAGAAATAGGTGATGGAGCGGCTATTTTTTCTCGTGCATATATTGCAGATACTTGTCATTCTATTGGTCGCATGGCTACAATTGGGGCTGGTTCTTATGTAAGAAGCAATATACCTCCTTATTCCATAATAATAGGTAATCCAGCAAAGATTGTCGGTTTTAGTATGACACCAGAGGAAATAGTGGAATTTGAAAAAGCAAATTATGAAGAGAAAGATCGTCTCCCATTCGATCTATTAGAAAAGAACTATGAGAAATTTTTCCTTAACAGATGGAAAGAGATTAAACAATGGACAAGAATTTAGTATATAAATGAATTATAATGAAAATTAATCTGATAGAACTATTTGAGGAATCAGTCAGCAAATATCCTCAGAAAACTGCGGTCATCGACAAGGATAGGGAAATCAATTTTGCAGATTTGCGAACCAGAGCTATGCAACTGGCTCATCTGATTATTGGGAAGAAATCAGAGAAGAACAAACCTGTTGCCGTTTTCCTTGACAAATCTATCGAAAGCGTATTTGCAGATTTAGGAATTATCTATTCAGGTAATTTCTATATGAACCTGGACATCAAGACTCCATCAGAACGTCTGAACAATATTCTGAAGTTGATTGAGCCCAGTATTATCGTATCAACCAGCAAACAAATAAAGGCCATCAATGCCATTATCCCTGATACTATTGGCATTATTCTTCTTGATGAAGAAAATTGGGACAATAGACCAGATGAAGAACTAATCAAGAGCAGATTATCAACCATCATTGATACAGATCCGTCATGTATTATCAACACGTCCGGGTCAACGGGTACTCCCAAAGGAGTGGTGCTCAACCACAAAAGTTTCTTTGACTTCACAGAATGGGCTATTGACACATTCAAGTTTGAAGATGACCTGATTATGGGATCATTATCCCCGATTGTATTCGACATCTACAGTTTTGAGTTGTGTATGCTGATGGCCAAAGCCAGCACATTGGTCGTGCTTCCAGGCAATCTGGCAGCATTTCCCGCCAAGATACTCGAGCTATTGGAAAAGCATCACGTGAACTTCTTGTTCTGGGTGCCAACCATTATGGTGAACATCGCCAATATGGACTTGCTCCAAACATACAAGTTAGACTGTTTGAAGACTGTGTGGTTTGCAGGCGAAGTATTCCCCACCAAACAATTCAACTATTGGTATCGCCACCTTCCCCAAACAACGTTTGCGAACCTTTATGGCCCTATTGAGATTACGTTGGATTGCACCTTTTATATCATCGACAAAGACATACCAGATGAACAGCCGTTACCAATAGGCTACCCGTGCCGAAATACCGACATCATCATTCTTGATCAGGACGACAAAGCCGTGTTATCTCCCAATATAGATGGAGAGTTATGTGTAAGGGGAACATCATTGGCAATGGGATACTACAATAATCCAGAAAAGACAGCGTTGGCATTCGTACAGAATCCTTTGAACAAGTCCTATCCAGAAGTCATATATCGAACCGGTGATATCGTTTGCTATAACGAAGAAGGCCTGATTATGTTTAAGGGGCGCAAAGACAATATTGTTAAGCATTTGGGATACCGGACCGATCTTGGCGAGATTGAGCATGTCATCATCAATACGCTGAAATTGGTGAAAAATGGTTGCGTCATCTATAACCAGGCACAAAAAGAAATAACCCTGTTCTACGAGGCGGAGGAAGAAATTTCAGTTGCAGAATTCCGCAAGAAAATAGGCCAGGCCTTACCCAAATATATGATACCTACAGTATATCATTATCTGCAACTTCTTCAACGTAATACAAACGGAAAGATTGACAGGCTGTATTACAAGAAATTAATCAATGGATAAGGTATCCTCATACGAGCAAATTCAAGAGTTTGTAAAGCGAATCCGGTCATTCAAGAAGGGGTTTGTAACCAATTTTTATTGGGACGTCCACAAGCACCCCTATTGGATATCAGAAGGTTCATTGCATTATGTAGAGGATGAAGGATGTGCCCTGCTGATACATCAGGACAGATCGTTTGTGAACCTCTATTATATTGCAGTTGATTATTCTGCCATTTCTCCATTACTCAAGAAGTTATGTTTGGATTGCGATATCGTGGTAGATCTTGTATGTAAAGGAGAAGGAGAACGAGAATTATCCGCTTTCAGGGGTATGGGCTTTGAATTATACAGGAGCCTATATCGCATGAGCCATATAGGTCGAATGGCACAAGAAGACTGGGTGAAAGACAGCAATGTCATCTTTGGGACAAGCAACGATGCCATAACTGTTTATCATCTTTTACAAAGAGATTTCAATCCATTATGCGAGCAGCTGCCCTCCCATAAAGAAGTAGAAGACTATGCCGAGAGGCAGCAATTATTGGTTATCAAAGCAGGCCAAGACCTTCAAGGTTTTTTGATAGCAGAGCTGAACGGAGCCACATGGTATTTGCGTTATTGGTACACAGATCCAAACTATCGTAACAAGGGTGTTGGCGCGAAGCTACTTCGCGCATCCCTTATTGACGGGGAATCATCCAAGCGCCAGATTTTTTGGGTGATATCAGATAATTACAATGCCATCAAGCGATATGAGAAGTATGGTTTCAGGAGAGAGAACATGAACGATTATGTAATGATAAAAAGAAAAGAGTAATGAAAGAACAAATCATTAGTATTCTGGAAGAGCTTCGTCCGGAATTTGATTTCACAGAAGATGTGAATTTCATAGAAGAAGGTATGCTTGATTCATTTGACGTGGTGAATCTCGTGACAGAACTGGATTCCACTTTTGGAATCTCTATCGATGGTGTGGACATCATCCCCGAGAATTTTGCATCAATTGAGTCCATTGAGTCTTTATTGAAGAAAAACGGAGCCAAATAAATGGATTTTGTATTCAAGAAAAAACAGATAAGTGGTATTCTCACCATCTTGCCCAAGAAATCAGTAAAGTTTGAGGACGAGATGGGCAACTATAGCTTTTCACCAGCCAAATGCATGAAACTGAAGCTGGCGATGGGTTATAAGGAGCACCGGATTGCAGAGCCAGGCCAATGCTCATCAGACTTTTGCATTCATGGTCTTCAATATCTGTTTGAGAATAGTTTATTGAGCAAAGAAGAGATTGACGCGCTCTTGTTTGTATCGCAATCAGGCGATTACTATATGCCCCCGACAAGCAACATCATTCACGGACACTTCGGACTGAAACACGATTGTCTATGCATGGATATCAACCAAGGCTGCGCGGGTTTTGAGTTAGGGCTTATTCAGGCCTTCATGCTATTAGACCAGCCCTCCATCCATAAAGTGGTGCTTCTGAACGCCGATGTTCTGAGTTCTAAAGTATCCGACCAAGACCGCAACAGCAAGCCTCTGATAGGCGATGCCGCAGCCATTACGATTGTGGAGAAATCAGACGATGATTCGACGATTTACGCCAACATCAAGATGGATGGCACCGGAGCTTTTGCGCTCAACATCCCCGCGGGAGGATTCCGCATACCCAGTACTCCAGAAACAGCAGAAATGGTGCAAGATGAAGCAGGCAATTTCCGCAGCAAGAATCATTTGGTGATGAAGGGTGACGATGTGTTCAATTTTGTTCAACGTGAGGTTCCCCCCATGATTGAGCATCTTTTGGAACAGGCAAATGTTGATCGTGATGAGATTGACTGGTTCATGTTTCATCAGCCCAATAAGTTTATGCTTCACAAATTAGCAGACAAATTAAATGTGCCTCATGAGAAGATGCCTGCCAATATTGTGGAGAATTTTGGTAACGCCAGCGGTGTGACAGTACCCACATGTATCAGTTATAATCTTGGAGACCAGCTGCTTAACCACACGAAAAAACTCTGCATGGCAGGGTTTGGCGTAGGCTTAACCTGGTCATCTATATATATGAAAGTAGGCAAACTAAAGTTTAATCAAATAATAGAATATTAGGAATATGGAATTACAGGAATTTATTCAAAATTTTGCTGATCAGTTTGACGACATTGATGTTGACAACCTCTCTGGCAGCACAGAGTTCAAGACCCTTGACGATTGGAATTCTCTTGTTGCTTTGTCAGTTATCGCCATGATTGATGAAGAGTACGATGTAACCGTAAAGGGCAATGATATTACGGGTGCTAAGACAATTGAGGATCTTTTCAATATCGTAAAGGACAGACAATAATTTATGGCATTTATTGATTTTAAGAATGTTCGTATTGCAGGCATATCTGCTTGCGTGCCAAAATCTATTGAATATACCAAAGATAATCCTTACATATCTCAAGAATATGATTACGAGGATTTTATCAAGCAAACGGGAATCCGCTCTCGCCGAAAGGATGAGAATTTGGTTACTTCCGACATGTGGTGTGCAGCCGCAGAACAATTAATAGAAGATCTGCATTGGGATAAAAAAGAGATACAGGCACTTATCACATGCACGCAAGGTCCAGATTACATAGCACCTTGTACGGCCTGCATTACTCAGGATCGTCTTGGTCTGAGTAAGGATTGCTATGCAGTAGAAATCCCTCTGGGATGTTCAGGATGGGTTTATGGCTTGAGTTATTTGGCATCTTTGCTCAGTACAGGCTGTATCAAGAAGGGGTTGTTGCTCGTCGGTGATGCCCGCACCCTCATCCCGACCATAGACCCAATCGTTGGTTTCTCGGGAACAGCCACAGCTGTTGAATTCGAAGAAGGTGCTGAAGGTTTTAAGTTTCATTTTGGCACTGATGGCAGCGGCTATGAAGCGATCATTATTCCTGATGGCGGTGCCCGCAATCGAATATCTGCAGATTCTTTAAAGTTGGAAGATGTCAATGGCAAGCAGATGTGCCGTCTTCAGTCTCGCATGAATGGAATGGATGTATTCTCGTTTGCTATTTCAACAGCTCCAAAGTCAATGAAGAAACTTGCCGAGCACTACAGCATCAATCTTGAAGGCATTGACTATTGCATCCTCCATCAAGCTAATATGCAGATTGATGAGATCATCCGCAAGAAGATGAAATTCCCCAAGGAGAAAGTACCTATGTGTCTTCCAGATTTTGGCAACACTTCTTCAGCCTCGATACCACTTACGATTGTATCACAATTAAAAGGGGAAATTGAGAAAAAGCAGACGAAACTCCTTTGCTGTGGCTTTGGTATAGGTCTATCATGGGGAAGCGTTTTCTTTGAACAAGACAGCATAGTTCTTTCTGACCTTGTTGAACTATAATTGCACCGATTATGTCATACAATCCATTTTCATTAGAAGGGAAAACAATTCTCATAACAGGAGCCTCGTCTGGCATTGGCCAGGCGACAGCTGTAGAATGCTCAAAATTGGGTGCTAAAGTTATCATAACGGCAAGAAATGCAGAGCGGTTGCAAGAGACATTCAACCTGCTGGAAGGCGATGGCCATCAGCAGATACTTGCAGACATCCTAAATGAGGATGAGGTATCCTCTCTTATCAGCCAATTACCCGTACTTGACGGAGTAGTCAACAATGCAGGTATAGCAGGGACCACTCTTGTTCCTTTTTACAAGAAGCAAGAGATTGAGATGATGTTCAATACCAACACAGTTGCCGCCGTGATGATTACTAAGATGCTAGTAAAGAAGAAGAAGCTTAGAAATCCATCGTCGATTGTGTTCACATCCTCTGCTGAGGGCGTTATCAGAAGTACACCTGCAAATGGCATTTATGGTATGACAAAAGCAGCGCTCAATGCATTTATGCAAACAGCAGCCATAGAATTGGGCCGGAAGGGCATTAGGTGCAACACAGTGAACCCCAGCATGGTACAAACGAAAATGGCAGAGCCCACAGGTGCCATCTCTGCAGAGCAACTAGAAATTGACCGCAAGAAATATCCCCTTGGCCGATATGGAGAGCCAAGAGATATTGCTTTAGCAATTGTGTACTTATTGTCAGATGCTGCATCTTGGATTACAGGAACAGCATTAAAGATTGACGGTGGAAGAAATCTTGTGTAGGAAATATTTAATAATTATATTTACAAATGGAAGAATTAGTATTGAAATTAGCAGAAATCTTGGAAGTCGACGAATTGGATCTGTCCAAAAAATTCTCAGATTATGATGAATGGGACTCCTTGGCAGGTTTGTCTATCCTTGCAATGCTCGACTCGGACTACAACACCACAATGAGCGGCAAGGAAATAGCAGCATTTGATAGCATTGAGGCTTTTTGCAAGGAAGTACTCTCACGTCAGTAATAATTTATGGAGAAGTATACATTAATAACCGGCGCTTCGTCGGGTATGGGTGCATTGTGCGCCAAGCAGCTTTCAGGTTCTCGCAGGTTGATTATGGCCAGTGAGAATCTGGAAATGCTCCAAGATGTGCTGAAAGAATGTGCAAACCGCGAACAGCATATCCTGTGGCACTGCAACTTCGCCTCGGAACGTGAGTCCATTGCCCAATCGCTGACGGACTTGCTGAAGAAACATGATGCCGTAGTTTTTGAATATGTACATTTTGCGGGCTTGACCAAGCTGATGCCATTAAAAACATTTTCTATTCCGAATATTGACCTGATCTTCAATGTGAATTTCTTCTCGATATTAGAGATCCTTAAGGCTTTGCTGAAGAAGACAAACAACAAATCCCTTGAAAATGTTGTCCTCATCTCAGCCATGATTAGTGAGAGAGGCAACCCTGGCAATTCCATTTATGCATCCTCCAAAGGAGCAATCAACTCACTTGTCTATTCTTTGGCTCAGGAACTTGCTCCAAATGTGCGGATCAATGCATTATTGCCAGGCGCCATCGAGACACCTATGAGTCAGAATCTGGATGAGGCTTATGTAGAGGAGATGAGACGAGATACGCCATTGGGCTGGGGACAGCCACAGTCTGTGGTTGATTATGTGGATTTTCTATTGAGCGATAAGGCACAATGGATCACCGGACAGACCTTATTTGTTGATGGAGGACGTAGTACAAAGTAATTTTTTAAAATAGATGAATCTAAAAACATACCTGCATATATTACGCTTGTATTTTAGAGCTAATAATATGGCAGCGTATTATCCAGATATTAAAGCCCAAAGGAATAGAGTTAATCTTTGGGAATTAGATATGCACAAAACATGGAAAGGAAATCAATTTGGGGATTACAATCTTGGGGATTACTTAGCAAGAGTTGTTGTTGAATATATGCTTAGTAAGAAAGGTCTCTCACTTGATACACCTACTAATAAAACAAAGCATTTAAATAGTATAGGATCAAATCTTTTGTATTCATTCCAAGATGCCACAATCTGGGGTAGTGGAATAGAGAAAAAAGACAGTCGATACAAGAGGATAAATACATTACATCGCTATCCATTTAGAAAATTAGATATTAGAGCCGTTAGAGGCCCATTGACTATGGAGTATTTGAGAGAGCTAGGCCACCATCCGACTCAAGTTTATGGAGACCCAGCTATTCTCATGCCTTATATATACAACCCCACAATTACAAAGGATATAGATTACACTATTATTCCACAATATTACACAGAAAAGAGAATCAGAGAATCATACCCCGAAGAGTCTATTTTAAGCATGGCGACGAAGGATTATGAAAGAGTTATTTCTCGCATCAAAGCGAGTAAAAAGGTTATTAGCAGTTCCCTTCATGGCATTATTTTGGCCGAAAGTTATGGAGTGCCTGCAGTATTCTTTCGCGGACTGAATATCAAGATTGATTTTAAATACAAAGATTATTATTATAGTACAGGGCGTTTTGATTTTCCAATTGCAACTACAGTCGAAGAAGCCCTAAAAATCGATCCATTACCATTGCCTGATTTGACAAAACTTCAAGAAGGATTAATAGCCTCATTTCCCTATGACTTATGGGATAAATAAATTATTATATTATATGAATGAAATTAAATTATTTTTATCTAAAGACGGTTCATGGGTGACCAATAAGACCATGATAGAAACATTGTTGTCTATCGGTGCCGACAAATGTGACACTCTTTATATGCACACCTCTCTATCCTTTGGCGTACCGAACCCACAATTGAAGAAGAGAGAATTGTTGGGAGAACTGCTGAATGTCATTAAGTCCCTGGGAGTAAAAACGATCTGCATGCCCACATTTACATTCAGTTTTTGCAATGGTTTGGAATACAATCCTGCGACATCAGCATCCAGGATGGGTGTTCTTAATGAATTCTTTCGCAAACAAGAGGGTGTTATCCGATCTAACGATCCCTTGATGTCAGTGGCGTTGTTGGGAGAAGACAAAGACCTTGTAACAGGAGTTGGTCATATTTCATGTGGTGAGAACTCTACGTTTGACAAAATCCGTCATCGCGACAATGTCAAGTTTCTCTTTCTCGGTCCGAAAATAGGAGACTGTTTGACCTATATGCACTATTTGGAATGGCTATATTCTGTGGATTATCGCTACAATAGAGTATTTAGAGGCATTGTGACCATTGACGGCCATACTTCTGTTGAGGAATATGCCCTATTTGTGCGCTACAAAAGTGTATTGCCCAATACCGCATCCTACGAATACGAGCAAAAAATGTATGATAATGGAAAAGCATTTATAGCTCAATGTGGCGATGGCACCATTTCCATTGTTGACGAGAAGAGTGCATCGGAAGAATACAAGAAATGCTTGGATATCAATCCTTATTATTTCGTCGATTTCGAAAAGGGAAAGTTTGTAAAAGATAAAACATTCATACTTAATCACGAGATGGTTGCCATGTAAATAGAAACCTACATTCAAGTAGATAAATGCTAACAGAACATAATTGCAAATACTTGGTGCGCGTTAGTTGTACGACTTACAATCATGCTCCATATATAGAAGAGACCTTAAATGGTTTTACCATGCAAGAGACCAATTTTCCCTTTGTCTGCACTATTGTAGATGACAATAGCACTGACGGAGAGCAGATGGTTATCAAACACTTTATGGAGAACCATTTCAATCTTGACGATGCAGCCATTACCAGGCGAGAAGAGACGAATGACTATGAAATGATTTTTGCACAACATAAGTCCAATCTCAATTGCTATTTCGCAGTTTTCTTCCTTAAATACAATCACTACAGAATAAAGAAGACCAAAAAGACATATCTTTCAGAGTTTACTAAAAATGCTAAATACTATGCTGTATGTGAAGGGGATGATTACTGGATAGATCAGCATAAATTGCAAAAGCAAGTAGACTTTTTAGAGAATCATCCTGATTATGGTTTATGCTTTACAGATTTTGAATTGGTGGAAGGTCATAGAACACATTATGACCTCAACAGGGATGACGGCGTTTATTTTCCAGAAATCATAACCAATGGATTTAATCTAGTAGCAACTTTAACAGTATTATATAGAAGGACGGTTCTTGAAAAGTTGCCTTTCCATTTTGTAGGCAAAGGATGGCCTTTGGGGGATTTACCATTATGGATTGAATTCGCTCATGAGACAAAAATGAAATATTTGCCTGATATAACTGCAAAATACCGGATACTACAAGAATCTGCGTCCCATAAAAGAGACATCAACAAAGAGATAGCTTATTATCAGGCAACTGATGACGTAAGAGTCTTTTATTCTAAACTATATCATGTGGACTATACTCCCAATCTAAGTCTCTCATATTTAGTCATAATGAAATGCGCCTTCAGACATCATAACACCACTGTTGCTGAAGAATATTATCATTTAGCTAAGAGCAAAGGTGTTATGACTCCCAAAATAAGACTTTTTTATTACGGTACCAAATATTGTATTGTCAGAAAGATTATTTCTTTCCTATTTCTATTAATAGAAAAAATCCATTTGCTAAAACTAAAAATGAAATGAAACAAAGATTTCTTTTTTCTGGAGGGTTGGGAAATCAACTGCTTGAGTACGCACTGTATGATAGAGCTTTAAAAAATGGGAAAAAGCTGATAATAGATAATACCTTATACAACCTGGTAGAAATGCATAATGGTTATGAGTTGGATAGAGTATTTGGTATTAATGATAAAACAATCAATCATAAAGGATTGTATTTGCATATAATTCGTTTTATGCTACATTTCAAGCATAATCCTTTTGTAAAATGGGTGGATGGAAATGTTTCTTTTGATGAAGTATTGCATAGCAAAGCATTGTGGTTAGCTAAATGCCCATCAATAAATCAAAATATAGAAAAAATTGATGAATTTGTTGACAGTTTGATTTTTCAGAATATTGATGAAGCCAATTTGTCCTTGTCTGAAAGAATGCAAAACTGCAATTCTGTTTCCATACATGTACGCAGGGGCGATTACTATTCATACGGAATGCCTATAATCGGTGAGGATTATTATAACAAAGCCATAGACTATATCAAGCAAAATGTTGACAATCCTGTCTTTTTTGTCTTTTCTGATGATAAAGGTGAGGCAGAAAAAGTTGTTGAGAAGTCTTGCTCCAATTATGCTTTTATTGACATTAATCATGGACATGATTCATATAAAGATATGTATCTGATGAGCAAGTGCAAGCATAACATTATTGCCAATAGCACTTTCAGTTTATGGGGAGCTTTATTCAACAAGAACACCCAAAAGATAGTCATCAAGCCAAAAAATTGGACCAAGCTGTCACTTGGCTTTATTGAAGTATAAGGATGAAAGTATTATTGTCGTTTTCACATGTCAGATAATAGCCTATATTCGAACAAAAGAATTGCCAAGAACACATTTATTCTTTACCTGAGAATGTTTATCGTTCTCGGCGTTAATTTGTATACATCCCGACTTGTCCTTCAAGGTCTTGGTGTCTCAGACTATGGAGTCTATAATGTAGTGGGAGGGGTTGTTGTCTTATTTAGTTTTGTCAGCAACACCATGGGAGCTGCTTCGTTGCGCTTCTTTTCCTATGAATTGGGGCTTAAAGAATCTGGTAATCTCAATGAAATATACAATATCATGCGCTCACTCTATCTGGTGTTTGCTGTCATTGTAGTTATTTTAGCTGAAACCATAGGACTCTGGTTTGTCAACAATGTGCTTGAGATTCCTGATGACAGGATGGTTGCAGCGAATTGGGTGTATCAGTGTTCTATATTTAGTTTTATTATTGGTATAGTGAGAATTCCCTATATCGCCATCATTAATGCTTTCGAAAGAATGACGATTTATGCATATACTATGATATTTGATGTGGCAGTCAAATTAATTGTTGCTTTTGCTATATTGTATTATATACATGACAAACTAATTCTTTATGGCTTCCTGCAGATGATCATTGCGGCTATCATGTGTTTGTTTTACATGTACTATGTTAATAAGTTTATTATTTCCTTTCATTTTCAATTTGTTTGGAATTCCCAAAAAAGTAAAGAAATTGCGTCCTATTGTGGACTCTCTATGTTCGGTGCAAGTTCCACATTGGTTTCAAATCAAGGCGCATCATTCTTAATCAACATATATGGAAACCTCGCAGCAAATGCGTCAATGGGTATGGCTAATCAGGTCAGTGCTGCTGTTAATCGTTTTGTGGGTTCTTTCCAAAGTGCTTTTAACCCTCAAATTGTAAAACTATATGCATCGAGAGAATTTAACAATTTATTTGCTCTCCTAAATCGAACTTCACGCTTTTCTTTTTTCCTGCTATTGGTTATAATGGTACCTCTAGCTATGAATTTGCCTATTATTTTAGATCTTTGGCTAGTTGAAGTTCCTGAATATACTAGCACTTTTTGTTATTATCTTTTTGCCTATTTTTTATTAGATGCTGCTCAAGCTCCGTTTTGGATGGTAATTTATGCCACGGGGTTCATAAAAAAATACCAAATTGTTGTCTCTATTTTAACGATTATGAATGTGCCGCTATCCTGGTTTGCACTCTTTTTAGGAGCTCCTATTGAAATCGTTCTCTTTATTAGAGTCTTAATCAATTTTTCCACTTGTATCGCACGTATGATCATTGTAAAGCAACAGATTCGTTTTCCTATAAAAGATTATTTGATAGAAATATCAAGAATCTCGGTTGTGTTTATTACTATATTTAGCCTAAGTCTCTTTGTAAAAAATTTCAACCTTTCCATTCAAAACAGTTTTGTTCAACTTATCATTGAGACGTTAATCTTTATTGCTATATCAATTTTAGTCATCTATTCTATTGGCTTAAAAAAGCGTGAAAGAACTTTCTTGTCACAATTATTATATCAAAAAGTATTTGCTAAATAATTATCATGACATTATCAAGTTACATTTCTATCATTATGTCTAAATTGAGAATTTTCAAATTTTCAATTCATTCTAATATTGCAATAGGGAAACATGTTACCATTGAGAAGGGAGTCGTTCTCAGTTGCCAATATGGTGGCAAAATATCAATTGGAGACCATTGTATACTGTACAGAAATGCAACTCTAATAACTCATGGTGGAAATATTACGATAGGAAGTTATTCAACAGTAAATCCATATACTGTAATTTATGGCCAAGGGAATACGCTTATTGGTCATGGAGTGCGAATTGCTGCACTTACAACCATAATTCCCTCAAATCATATTTTTATGGATACAAATATTCCCATATTTAAGCAAGGTTTGACCTCGAAGGGGATTATCATAGATGATGATGTTTGGATTGGGACTGGAGTGCGAATTCTAGACGGTGTGCATGTCCGTAGAGGATGTGTCATAGGTGCTGGCAGCGTTGTAACCAAAAGCACTATCGAAAATGGTGTATATGTTGGTGTACCAGCGCAATTATTAAGAAAAAGGGTGTGATTTTTCTTCACAAGTGAGATGGTCTTTCATGGAGTTTGCAATAACTCAAATTCATTTCATCTTTGAAATAAACAAGAGCACGAATGATTGAGGTTTCTGTGATAATGTGTGCCTATAAAGAGCCATTGGATTTTTTGAGGAAGGCCGTTGAATCCATTTTAACACAATCATTTCTAAATTTTGAATTCATTATTATTTTAGACAATCCCAGAAATGATGAATTATTAAAGTACCTGAAAGAAATCCAGAGAAATGACTCACGCATTGTAATCATTGTAAATGATGATAATATTGGGTTAACAAAATCACTCAACAAAGGACTGGAAATAGCAAAAGGCAAGTATGTGGCACGAATGGATGCAGATGACATTTCCTTGCCAAACAGACTAGAGACACAATATCATTACATGGAGAGACATCCGGAGATTGACATTCTTAATACAGATGTGTTTATGTATAACTCATCGAAAGTCACTTCGGTGAAGAAATCTCCTGTGAATCACAATGATATAATCAAGGTCTTGTTTTATGCGAATGTGCTTAATCATCCAGCTGTGATGATTAGAATGAATACTCTAAGGCAAAAAAGCATTTCATATAATGAGAGTTTCAGACGAAGCCAAGACTATTGCCTCTGGCTTACCATGGCCATAAAAGGATGCCGTTTCCATTCGCTGAATCAACCTCTGCTGATGTATAGATATTGGGACGGACAGATCACAAAAAAAAACAGAGAAGAACAGTTGTCTGATTACAATGCTATCAAGCGCTATGCAATAACATCGATACTCAACGAGACAGGAATCAAATACGAAGAGATAACACCAAGGGTCATTGAGAATGCCTATAAATCGATGAGGCTGAAGCACATTTATGATTTAATACGCAAATGCTATTTGTTTCAGATGTGCTATTCTCTAAGCAAAAAAGACAAATTGACTTGCATAGCAAGTTTCAGAACGATCAAATATGGGTTTGACCCTAAATTTCAAACCATTCTATTCTTGTCCTTGTTCATCAAAAGATGGGACAAATTGTTCTTGTTAAATCATTAACCCATAGAGAATGAAGGTTTTACTTATTTCTATTTCCAATGTAGGTGGTGGTGCTTCTATCGCTTTTGACCGGCTTGCGGAAAGTTTGGCAAAAAGCAATATTGATGTTGAGGTACTTATCGTTTATGGAAAGGAATCTCCTAAATATAAAACGACAATCATGAACAACTCTTTGTATAGAAGAGCTGTTTCTAAAATTAAAAATAGCATCAGCAGTTATGTCTTAAGACGGTTTGACAACCCGTCTCATAACTACCGATCTTTAGACTTATTCCCTTCCAGGTTACCGAGAATAATCAATCATTCGGATGCTGATGTTGTAAACATACACTGGATAGGAACTGAAATGATGAGCGTTGAGCAAGTGGCAAAAATAAAAAAGCCAGTCATCTGGACATTGCATGATTCCTGGATGCTAAACGGCGTTTATCACGTTTCGCCCAAAGACCTTGAGCCATACTATACAGCACCCCTGCCTAATAAGCTTGACAAATGGATGATGAGAAGAAAGAGGAATTCCTATACTAAGATTCCCATGCATTTTGTGACTCCGAGCACTTGGTTGAAGGATCGTTTTGAGTCCAGTTACCTTAACACTCCAGGAAATTCGTGTGATGTGATAAGAAATCTAATTGATACGACGGTGTGGAAACCTTTGGACAAGAACAGTGCAAAGAACGGCTTAAACTTCGATAAAGCTAAGAAACATGTATTGTTTATTGCACCTTCCCATCTGAATGTAAACATCAACAAAGGCTTTTGCTTCATCAAAAAAATCCTTGAGGAATATGATACAAGCAATTATGTTTTCCATTTTGTAGGAACCAATGATTCATTACAATATGAGAATGTTTTCGTCCATGGGAGATTGTCGGATCAAGAGCAATTGGTAAAATATTATTCTGCTTGTGACATTGTCATTATTCCTTCCATGTCTGAGAACATGTCAAATGCAGCCGTGGAATCTCTGTTGTGTGGAACTCCTATCCTATGTTTTGCCACGACAGGACTGGATGAAATCGTTCAAAACGGTGTGAATGGCTATAAAGCACGTAAATTCGATGTTGGGGATTTATACAAAGGCTTGACGACACTTGCTGACATGAAATTTCCGCATCCTGTAGAAAATACTGTTGAAGAATATCTACCTGAGCTGAACTTAAACCGCTATATTCGTTTATATCAAAAATATGCAAAGTGAGTATCTCTGCGTGGATACTGATTACAATAATCTCTCATGATCATTTCCTTCCTCTTATCTTTATTCTCTATCCTTGCTTTATCATTGAATCTGAATTCAATGGAAAAGCTTTCGAATGTCACACCCATCGTTCTGATATTGGAACATATTGCCGTCATGATTGTTGCATATGGGTTGATATCATACCAACTTAAACCTTACAACAAAAAATATGTGGTCAGGTTCTTCAATGTTTTCATGATATCATATATCATTTCTCTATTGATTCTTCATTTCAACTGGATGCAATATTTGGAACAGGATACTTTTAATGAATTGAGCTTTGATCCTCAGCGATATTATGATATTGCTTCCGAATACGTTGACCGTGAGTTTGAAGGAGCATCAATGAATTATGTTGGTATCATATATATTTATGCAATTCTTTTCAGAACGTTTGGCCTGGATCCACTTATTCCCCTATTTATCAATGAATTATTGGCTTTGTATGCGACTTTGCTAATTACGAATATATTTGCAAAGAAAAAAGAATCTGTTATCAGCTATTTTGTCCTTTTATTGCTTATACCTGAATTGCTCTACTATAATGTCTTGTCTTCCCGAGAAGTATTATCGATGAGTTTTGCAACAATCGTGGCATGCAAGATTTATGCATTACAGTCTCATTATGATGTTGTTGATGTGATTATCCTAACTGCATCTTTCTTCTTATTGGCTGTCGTGAGAACACCATTTGCAATGACAGCGGCTCTCGGCTATATGCTATTTGTGCTACTCAGCAAGAAAAGGAAGAAAAGCACTATCTTCTGGGGAGTTCTCGTCATTTGTGTAGCTGGCTATATAGGACTTTCATTCTCCGAGTCACTGGGTTCGGCTGTTGACAGCGAGGAATTGGAGAATATGATTGAGAGCAGAACTGGAGGTGAGAATGAGGCACACCAAAATTATAATTACTCTGAAAACTCTATTACCAGATTATTGATACCTCATAATCAAGTACAGTTTGTGGTCTTTGGAGTAATAAGAAGTTTTCTTTATGTCATACCATCACCTGGAGAGATATTACATCCACTCTCTATTTTTTCCGGGTTTAAGGGGGCCATGCCATCGGCTTATGGAACGCTAACGACATTTTTAATGTTTTATTTCCTAATACTGCTCTATTTTCATCGTGAATATTTAAAATCTTACTTTAGTAACAATAAGTTCTTTTGTCTATATTTCCTTGCGTTCTTTTTGGTTGTAGGAATGTTCAATACTATTTTGGTTCACCACAGATATAGGATTGTTTCTGACCTTCTTTTCTTTTCGCTGGCAATAGAGTTTATCATGTATTTGAAAAATAACAAGAAAACGAAATAAATCCATATTCGATTTTGACGAGGCTTAGCCTTCCTATATCCTTTTATACTAACTTCTGTGAATTATGAGTAGAATAAAATGGCTTATAGCTATCATTAACATACCAAGATTTCTCTTGCATCTTCTTTTTTTCTTTATCTATAGAAAAAGGAATGAAGAAGATGTGGTTGTCGGCATATCTCATCATGGTTTTAAATGTTCATCATGGCTGGGTTTTGTTTATTTGATGACTTTTGACAAAACTTACAGAAATCTTTTCTATTTTCGCATTGGAGTATTCAAATACCTTCTATTCTTTTTAGCTCCTCCTCACAATAGTTTTGTTATTGCAACTCACACAACTATCGATAAAGGATTTTTAGGCATTCATCCAATTGGAACTTTTGTCAATGCGGAACGAATAGGACAGAATTTTGTTGTAAAAAACAACGTAACGATAGGTTATCATAAAAATAAGAGACCTCTAATAGGGAACAACGTGACCATTAATTCAAATGCTGTTGTGGTTGGAGATATCACTATTGGGAACAATGTCATTGTTGGAGTCGGGACCGTATTATTAAAAAGTGTACCTGATAACTGCGTAGTTGTTGGCAACCCTGCATACATCCTAAAAGAAGGTGGAGTTAGGGTTCATAAAAAAATGTGACAACATGAGGTTTCTGATCAATTGTTCTAACTTAAAAGCTGGAGGAGGTTTACAGGTGGCCGACTCCATTTGTTGCCAATTATATCGATTTCCTTCTCATTATTTTATTGTCGTACTGTCTAGCTTTTTAGAAACGACAGAGAAACGTATGGGAAAATCTGACAACATTGAAGTATTTTCATATAATATTCCAAATTCATATCATTCAATCGTCAAGGGGCGCGACACTTTTATGGATAATTTGGTAGAATCACATAAAATTGATGCTGTATTGACGATTTTCGGTCCTTCAAGATGGTGTCCTCTAGTTCCTCATTTGAGTGGATTTGCTCTACCACAATTAGTTATTCCTGAATCTCCCTTTTTTCAACGAATGGGTTATAAAGAGCGGATAAAATGGTTTTTTTGGCGAGCCATAAGAAAGTGGTCACTAAAAAGGAGCGCATCTTCTTTCTGGACTGAAAGCAATTATATCTCCAATAGGCTAAAAAAAACACTGAAAACAGAAAACGTTTATACTGTAACAAACTATTACAACCAAATATTTGACCAACCAGAATCATGGAATAAGGGCAGAGTATTAAAACCATTTGATGGAACTACATGTTTGTCTATTTCATCCCCATCAGCCCACAAGAATTTTGGTATTATCCCTGATATAGTGAGTTTTTTAAGACAGATCCGGCCTGATTTAAAAGTACGTTTTGTATTAACATTCGAATGCCATCAAGACAAAATTCCAAATGACGTAAAGGATAATATTGTTTTTCTTGGAAAAGTGGACGTGTCCGAATGTCCACATCTATATCAACAAGCCGACATCATGTTTATGCCTACTTTATTAGAATGTTTTTCTGCCACTTATCCTGAAGCTATGCGTATGGGAATACCAATTGTCACAACAGATCTTGAATTTGCACATGATTTATGCGGTAATGCAGCTTGCTATTATTCTCCAGTTGATGCAAAAGCGGCAGCAGAAGCCATCATTCATGTCGCGACAGATAAAGATTATGCAAAAAAATTAGTTGATTCTGGATATAATCAATTAAAAAAATATGACAATTATGAGCAAAGAGCAGAAAAGTTAATCTCTTTACTGGAAAATATTTGTTAGATTATAAAAACATGTGTTATAGGGGATAACAAGCTGCATCAGAAGATTTAAAAATCATTCATTTTCAGTGTATGCGTCGATTGAAATGAAAAACATATTCTAATACTAAAAACGAATTCAGATAGAGAAATTATATTTCGTCATGCCTGCCTATAATGAGGCAGAAAACATCGAGGATACCATCAAGCAATGGTATTCTGTGATAGAAAAGCTCTCGATGAGGGACATTTCCGTTAAAATGGTGATTGCCAATGACGGAAGTAATGATAACACTTATGCCATTATGGAAGAGCTAATGGAGACGTATCCTCTGTTAGCACCCATTGACAAAAAGAATTCCGGTCACGGCTCTACCATATTGTATCTTTACCGCTATGCCATAGAGAACAGAGCTGATTATATCTTTCAGACTGACAGTGACGGACAGACTAATCCCGAGGAATTCTGGCAAATGTGGGATAATAGAGAGAAGTATGACTTTCAGATAGGGAACCGGGTTGGAAGGCAAGATGGAAGGAGTCGAGTATTCGTGGCCAGAATACTTCGAATTGTGGTCTGGCTAATATTTCACAAATGGGTCACTGATGCGAATACGCCGTTCCGCTTGATGCGTTCCAGCAAATTGCAACCAATCCTGGACGTAATCCCACAAGACTTTTTTCTATGCAATGTTGTGATCTCTGCCATTGCTGTGAAATGGCATTATAGGATTGGTTGGCATAAGATTAGTTTCAAGCCTCGTCAAGGAGGTGTCAACTCCATTAATATGAACCGTATCTTCGGAATTGGCTGGAAAGCACTTGGAGATTTCTGGAAAATAGACCATAACCTAAAGAGACATGCTTAAAGAACACCGTCTCTTCTTTATAGGTTTGGGAATGGCTACTATATCAGCCATTTCTTATGTGCTATGCATCGACTACATCTGTTTTCCATGGCTTGACGAAATAGGGACATCTGATACTGCAGTTAATGTGACGTTGTATGGGGATTGGGTGTCACATGTATGGAAGTATTCCTATAATCCACTCCATGCTTTTATATTGATTCCATGGCTGATGATCTGGGGGGTCTCACACCTTTCTGTATGCAGTTTTACAGTTCTACTATCCTTTATTTCATATGTAATACTTCTGCGAATACTACTTAAGAGAAGCCTTCTTTCCACTACATTGGGGGTCGTTGTCTTCACTCTCTTATATTGGGGAGGTTTTGAGTTCGCCCGTCTCATCACGCTAGGACGTATAGACATCCTTGTCATGCTTTTTTCCATATTGGTGGTTAACGAACTCACTCCGATGGCAGATGGCAGGTTCTATTCAGCCAAGCGATGGGCCACACTGATTTACTCCTTCCTGCTGATGGCTGCTTCTATATATACAATTCCTCTTCTAGTATGCTATAGTTTTCTTTTCTATTTCATCACAAAAGATAAAGCAGTTCGTCAGGAACTCCGTTGGAGGTTTTTGCTTTCCGTTTTAGGGATATTGGCATCGTTCGTACTGATATGTTTATTCTATTATTCGGTACATGGGCTATTCAAATTTGTCAACTCTTATATGTCTTTCAATGCGACTATCAACCATAACAATCAAGGAACAGGGTTGGCAGAACGGTTAATAGCGGCCTATTCAACTGATATTTATGCCTTCATTGTATGGGCAATTGCCGCAGCCATTTTTGGATTTAAAAGAAACAAGAACAAACATCTGTCGTTCTATTTACTATTCATTCTCTGTATTCCTGGATTAATGGTTTTTGCGGGAAGATATCGCTTTTACTATTCATGGATTTTTTATGTTCCAGTAATTATCATAGCTGCTTATGCATTTGAAAAGGTTCATCAGAAATGGAGAACTGCAGTATTGCTGGGTGCTGTAATTGTGTCGACAATAATAAGGCCAGCGGTCTATTCAAAAGAGTTTTCTGAAAACCGCGCTCATCTTAAATCGGCAGAGGAGTTTGTAAATCAGTGCTCTTCATTTCTTAAGGAAAGGGACAATGTGGTCTTTTTCAATTCACTTTTCTATTACGCGCTTGTTGAAAGGCGATATAATCTTTGGCAAAAATATGAAGGACTTCAAAAAATGCCTCAACCCAAAGAAAAATTCCAATATTTCGTTGAAAGAGCAGTGAAGGATACCGAGAAACGACAGAAGTTGCTTGATCTTTTCAACAAAATAGAGTATTGTGACCCTTATCTGCCCAAGTCTGGTTATATTTTTACAGATGGCAAAATGGAATTTATGAATGCCATAAGATACATGAAAACTCATGACTACTTCATAAATAAAGTGTATGGGCATAAAGGTTATAGACTTCTGAAATATGCAAAGGTGAAATAAATCTATGATGATTAAATCCTATATTTTAACAAGATTCAACCTGAATCTTTGGGAGCTTGACAAGAACAAAAAAGAGACAAGAACAAATGATTGGTTAGAGAAAAGGTTCGAATTGTTTGAAAAATATTGTCTCCCAAGCATAATGAACCAGAGTTGCCAAGATTTCACTTGGATCGTCTTATTTGACGAGGACACACCAACTGAATATGTAAAAAGATATAATAATTACAAAGATGAATGTCCCCAATTCTTGCCTATCAGAGTGAAATCACATGCAGGGTGGTACTTTGCAAGAATTTTTCAAGAAGTTATATCTAAAGACCAAGCACAAGCTTCGACAAAGGGTGAAAATATAGAGAAAATCACTACGACATATTTGGACAATGATGATTCCTTGCACAAGGATTACATTTCTATGATTCGGAATCATGCTCTAAAGCCTATTGCTCGTCCAACATTCATTACGTTTATCTACGGTTTACAATATTTTGAGGATTTAAATATTGCCACAGAAGTCAAGTATAAAAACAATCATTTTCTCACACTAATTGAGAACGTTTTGCCTAACGAAAAAATAAAAACTGCATACGGATTTGGAGGTCATGGAAATGTTTTCAAATACAGGGGATGCGTTGTCGATACGATTTCAGAGAAAGACAATCCCGCATGGCTTGAAGTGATCCATGATACAAATGCAAAAAATGATGTTCTGTTGCATAGATGGACTAAAGTCGTTTTTAATCACACAATACTCAAGACAAACTTTGGCATCGATATATTGCTAAGAAACAAAGGATATGCAAAAGTCCTATTGTTTAGATATCTACCCAAGAGATATAAAGCATATTACAGGTATTTACAGGTGAAAATATTTGGGTATGACCGTATATACGGGAAAAAGAAATAGACAACAATGGTGAAAAAGAGAGTATTTATTCACACATTAATATTCAGTCCAGATGGAGTATCAACTGCATATTTGTATAATGATATTGCCATCAAACTGAAACAACGAGGTTATGATGTGGTCATTTTAACCACAACTCCCCATTTCAACATCGTGAAAGAACAGCTTAACGAGCAGCCGATGAAATGGAAAGTGTGGGGATTCTGCAAAGTAAGCAAATTCCACGAGATGACAGTACTTCATGTACCACAGAAAAAATTCAAGAGCACATTATTAAGGTTATTGGGGTTTGTCTATTGGCATATTGTTTCGTTCTTCATTGGATTGACAATACGTCATGTGGACCTAATCTTATCACCATCCCCTCCTCTTACCATTGGCTTTTTAAATTTAGGCCTTGCAAGAATGAAAGGTTGCAAAGTGGTATATAACGTGCAAGAAATATATCCTGACATTTTGAAGATGAAAGAGGGATTAGCACTCAAAATTCTCAAATGGATGGAGCATAAGGTGTATAATCATTCTGATGCTGTCACAACAATTGACCAAATATTTTACAATACGATAGCAGATCGATTCGAAGACAAAAGGAATCTGCATATCATTCCGAACTTTGTTGACACTGATCTTTATCGCCAATGCAAATGGGAGGAATATTTAGATAAAAAGATATTTCCTAACACCAATTCAATCAAAATATTGTATGCCGGTAATATCGGTTTTGCACAGGACTGGGATCCATTATTGGATCTTGCAGAAAAGACAAACGATTTAGCTGTCAATTATATTGTTATTGGAGAAGGAGTCAAAAAACCATATTTAGAAGAAGAAGTTAAAAAACGCAGATTATATAATGTGAAGATCCTTCCCTACCAACCACGGAACCTTATGCCCCAAATCCTATCCTATAGCAATTTAAACTTCATTTTTATGAATCCGAAGATGGAAGGAGATGGATTCCCCTCTAAAGTATATACGATCATGGCTTGCGAGCGCCCCCTTCTTATCGCGTCAAGTAACGATACACCCATCGTGAATTTTCTGATGGATAAGGGATGCGCAAAAATCGTAACAGAAAAAGACATGACAAAAAAGGTGGAAGAAATGTCTGATTGGCTACATCACATCAGTAAAGAAGAATTACTGCAAATGGGGAGAAATGGACGGCAGATTATTCTCAAGAACTATACCAAAGAGATTGTAACCAACATGTATGCAGACTTGATAAACAAATTAATTGGTGCATAAAATGAAAATACTTATTACTGGTATCCACGGATTTGTAGGAACAAATTTAGTCAGAGCTTTATCAAAAGACAATATTATTTATGGGCTTGATATTGTCGCACCAATGAAAGATGGTGTGCAACATACTTTCGAATGGGATCAAATAGACGATATACCTATGGTGGATGCTATCATTCACTTAGCAGGTATGGCTCACGACACAAAAAATCAAACGAAAGCTAATGTGTATTTTAAAGTCAACACAGAACTGACAAAAACCATATATGACTACTTCTTGCAATCGTCTGCAAAGAAATTTATCTTTTTCAGTTCTGTAAAAGCTGCAGCAGACAAAGTTGTAGGAGATTTTGTGGATGAGAGCGTAACCCCATCTCCTAAAGGGCCATACGGGGAAAGCAAAATCGCAGCGGAAAAATACATTGAAAGCAAAATGGGGAAAGATACATATATTTTGCGTCCATGCATGATTCACGGACCCGGAAACAAAGGTAACTTAAATCTGCTATATGGTGTAGTGAGCAAAGGGATTCCCTGGCCATTGGGAGCTTTTGAAAACAAGCGGACTTTTATGTCTATTGATAACTTGTGCTATATCATCAGCAATCTCTTGACGAAAGACATCAAAAGTGGTATTTATCATGTAAATGATGACGAGCCAGTATCAACCAATGAATTAATTGAAATTATTTGTGAATCCATGGGCAAAAAGCCACATATCTGGCATATACCCAAAGGGCTTATGATAGGTTTTGCAAAACTGGGTGGTTGGCTTCATCTGCCTCTGAACACTGAAAGACTACAAAAATTGACAGAGAACTATATTTCTTCCAACTCGAAGATTAAAAAGGCTATCGGCATAGAGAAAATGCCAGTTCGAGCCAAAGATGGACTTAAGAAGACTATTATTTCATTTCAATGACATATATTCTTTTATTTTTCATATTGCTATTTGGTGAGCTGATCTATTTCAAAATTGCTGACCATTTCAACATCATAGATAAGCCTAATGAACGTAGTTCACATCAATCGGTGGTTCTTAGAGGAGGGGGTATTATTTTCTTATTTGGTTTATGGTTATGGAGTGTATTTTATGGAATACAATATCCATGGCTTTTGGCTGCTGTGACTTTGGCTGCTGGAATAAGCTTTGTGGATGATGTCCACTCGCTACCGGATTCCATTCGCTTGACGACACAGTTTGTTGCGATGATCTTGATTTTCGTAGAAGTGGGGCTGATGCGACTGAATTTATGGTGGGCGGTACCCATCGCTCTAATTGTATGTGTAGGCGCAACCAACATATACAATTTTATGGATGGTATCAATGGTATCACAGGGGGGTATTCCCTGGCTGTGCTGATTCCTCTCATATTACTCAACCGAGAGCATCATTTCGTGGAAGAGTCGTTACTAGTTGTCATTGGCCTCGCATTGCTAGTGTTCTGCTTTTTCAATTTCAGGAAAAGAGCAAAATGTTTTGCAGGCGACGTTGGAAGCATCGGCATCGCATTTATACTTCTCTTTGCGATTGGCATGCTCGTTATGCAAAAAGGGGATGTCACTTGGTTGATTTTACTGGCACTTTATGGTGTAGATGGTTGTCTAACCATTATCCATCGCATCATGCTTCATGAGAATCTTGGACAAGCTCATCGCAAGCACGCATTCCAACTCATGGCCAACGAACTGGCTATTCCTCATACTGTTGTCAGCACCATTTATATGTGCTTACAATTAGCTATATCACTCATCGCCATCTATGTGATACCAGACACAATGACTGCACACTGGGCTTACTTCATCGGCATTATTTGTGTGTTATGCCTCGCATATATTGCTTTCATGAAGAAGTATTATCACCTGCACGAAGAATACCTTAAATCTTTAAAAGAATGAGCGACAACACAACAATTCAACTTATAAATGACAATTTGTTAACGGATCTTCATTTCGAAGCTTCTAAGAACGAGCGTAAACGAATCAATTTCGACTTGCGGACGACACCCAATGATACCAGTCAACGCATGCTGAACGTGATGGAACCCGGAACAATCGTGCCAATCCACCGGCATTTGGAGACATCTGAGACCATTATTTGTTTAGAGGGTTGTCTGGACTGGGTTATCTATGAAGGAGTGGCTGTTTCTGAGGCTGAAGGAATCGACGCAGAGAGAGAGTATGCAACTGACAATGATCACTTTACAGAGATAGCTCGATATCGAATTTGTCCACGTGAACTGAAATATGGCATACAGGTTCCTCCTATGACATGGCATACAGTGGAAGTATACGAACCCAGTACCATATTAGAAGCAAAAGACGGAGCATATCAATAAGCAATTAGGAGAAAAGCTTCCACCTCTGATTCAATATCTTCCCCCATATTTTCCAGAGGGATTCTCCTGGGAAGGTGGAAGAGAGTTTGACGAGGCGATATGCATCGGTGATGCCACGAGTGAGAAGACCTCTATTTCTTGAATGGTAGCGAGTATCATGCCAGCCAAAATTACCTCCTTGCAAGATTTCATCCAATATCATCTTTCCTATTTTTTCATCGGCTGAAGTGAGCAAATATTGGTCTTCCAGATGGAAGATCTGCTGCTCTACCCACATCACGCCTCGGGCAAATTTCAGCATTCCCATATCATGCAATAGCGCCTCGATTCCATCGGGGCGTTTTGCATTTTTAAGGACATAATAATAGTCCACGAACTGCCGCAATCCTATTCCCTCTATAAAGTAATGGGACATGATGTGTGACAATTGCTGGATGACATTGAATTCGGGAGTTGATATGCACAAATCACCTTCGGTTTCGGGTAGGGAGACTCGATGGGAGAATTCAGGATCAGCATGTTCTGAATACCATCTTCTCAACCGCTTGTTGTATTTTGGGCGGTTCATAAAACTGGGCCAATAATGCACTTCGACATCGACGTCCTGGAAATAGGGGAAGTCGATATGGAGCATGCCGTCCTGGGCGGAGGGGGTCAGTGACTTGACAAAGGTGGAGATTTCTTTTCTGCTGCCTTCTACCCATAGGTCGATGTCGCCGGGGATGCGTGAGAAGGGGTTGGGATAAAACAGGGTGTTGCCCTGGCCCTTGATGACACAGGTGCGGAAGCCGGCGTCGTTGAAAAGTTTGGAGACTTCGACGGCGCGGCGGTTGAGGAGGCGGTTGTTGGAGATGATGGCATTCTGGAGTTTCATCATGTGAATGACGCACTTTTTCTGCAGCGTGACGTTATTGTTGCGCAACGCTTCAATGAGGAGGCCTGACACGCTTTGTTTGTCGGCCTCCTTCATCATTTCTCCATATTCCCATGGGGTCATGCTGAAGGGTTTAAGGGGCTCCTGCCTGACGGCGGAGCGGATCAGCATGAAAAAGAACTCTTGTTTGGTCATAATCAGATGATATCTCTCGTCTCTTGTTAGTGCGGTTACAATCGAACCCGCCTCCTCGGCTTGGGAAGCCGATGCACTAGTGATGTGCTAGTATTAATTCATTTAAAAATTCAGCTGCAGTAAACAAGGGGAGTTGGCTATAGTCCACAAAATCTTTCTTATTATTAGTAATGATTACGTCGCACCTTGCAGCCAATGCACATTGATACTGTAATCTGTCTTCGAAATCCCTGCATGGAGATTAATAGCTTCTCGCAATTGAATCCTATCCATAGGCAAAACGTGAATTAGCCTTTCGAATCTATCAAGGGCCGAAAAGACTTGCTCTCTGGTGTGATTATGCCTCGCCACATAAGCGAAATTGGCAAAAGTCAAAACAGATGAACAAATTTCCAATTCTTTTGCATTTGCAATTCGCAGCATTTGCTGTGCAGCATCAGCTCCAGGTCGATTGGCATAATAATCAATCAGGATATTGGTATCCCAGAAAACTGTTTTCATTTGCTCATGATATATGATAAACGACTGTCTTTGGCCAAGTCCTCTTCTGAAATAGATGCGGAACCACGAAGTTCCAATATGTCGGCAGGTAATTCGGGGAGATTATTCCAGTCTATGGCTTCTATCTTTTCCTGTGGTAACGTGCGAAGATTTCCTGTGGGGTTGGTGATACGACGCAGGGCCTTGAGAGCCTGCAACATCATGCCCTCATCCTCTGCAATAATGCTCAACTCACGGAATAATTCCGCATTCAGTTCAAAAGTTGTCATAATCCTGTTCAATGAATTTGTTTGCAAATTTAGTCGAAATAAATGGAAAAAACAAATTGGAGGGGATTATTTATTGGGTTGGGAAAAAATTTATACCTTTGCATAAAAATGCGTGAATAGATGAAGAACAGGTTATCGGTGGTGATGCTGGTGCTGGCGATGCTGCTGGCGGGATGCGCGGGGCGGAGCACTTCGGCTGATGATGGATTGGGCGCTGGCGACACGGTGGCGATGAAATATGCGTCGCTGCTGAAGATGGTGCGTTACGACAGTTGCACGGTGGTGACAATCGACAATCCCTGGAAAGAGGGGGCGGTGCTGCACCGGTATGTACTGGTGGAGAAGGATGCTCCCCTGCCCCACTCGCTGCCCTCGGGGACGGTGGTGAGGACGCCAGTGGAGAAGGCGGTGGTGTTCACGTCGGCGCACTGCCAACTGATGGAGTGGTTGGGTGCCACTGAGCAGTTGGCGGGGGTGGCTGACCTGAAATACATCCTGGTAGACTATGTGAAGGAAGGGGTGCACCAGGGACGGATAGCGGACTGCGGCGACGGGATGGCTCCACTGATCGAGAAGATCATCCAGATCAAACCGGATGCGCTGTGGATCTCGCCGTTTGAAAACTCGGGGGGATACGGGCGGCTGGAGAATATCAACATCCCGATCGTGGAATGCGCTGACTACATGGAGTGTTCGGCGATGGCTCGGGCGGAATGGATGCGTTTCTATGGTTTGCTGCTCGGCAAATCGAGGGAGGCAGACTCGCTGTTTGCTGTGGTAGACAGCAGTTATCTGGCACTGAAGCGACTGGCAGCCTCGGGGGCGGAACAGACCTCGAGGGCGGAACGGACCTCGGGGACGGAACCGACCTCGGGAACAGCACTGGCTTCGGGAACAGCTCAGACCTCGGTGGCGGAACGGACCTCGGGCGAAGGAAGGCGGTCTATGATCACGGAGAAACTGACGGGCGGTACGTGGTATGTGCCGGGCGGGGCGAGCAGTGTGGGGCAGTTGATCGCAGATGCTAACGGTGATTACGCCTGGAGTGACGACAAGCACGGGGGGAGTCTGGCGATGACGTTTGAGACGGTGCTGGCGAAGGCGGGCGGCTCGGATGTGTGGATCTTCAACTATTTCGGTTCGGGTGAGCTGACGTATGAGCGGCTGGCTTCGGAATATCAGGGGTATCGGCAGATGAAGGCGTTCAAAGAGCGCAACGTGTGGTATGTGGACACGCAGCAGGTGCCTTATTTCGAGGAGGTGTCATTTAGGCCGGATTTTCTGTTGAGGGATTATATCATCCTGCTTCACCCGGAACTGGGAATTGGGGCTACACGGTATTACCGTCGGGTGAAGTAGTGGGGGATGGAGTGGAACCCTTTCGTTTTGCGGATTGCAAATCCGCAGCTCTTTGCATCGGGATTTCAAATCCCGATGAACGGAGAGTGCCGAGCGACAGATCCCGATGAACAGATAGTGGGGATGAATCGGCACACTACGATTGCGGATTGCAAATCCGCAGATCTTTGCATCGGGATTTCAAATCCCGATGAACGGAGTCACTCTTCGAGTGCCGAGCGGCAAATCCCGATGAACAGGGGGATGTCGGATGTGGGGGTGTATTATTTGACGTAGTTTTCATGCAATGAAAGGAATTAGATATTGTGTTTTGATGACAGGGGCGGTGCTGCTGCTGTTTGTCCTCTGCCTGCTGATGGGGTCGATTCGGATTCCTGCGGGGGAGGTGCTACGGATATTGGCCGGGCATGAGACGGAGAACGATGCCTGGCGATATATCGTGATGGAGTCGCGGTTGCCGCAGGCGGTGACGGCGTGCCTGTGCGGTGGAGCCCTGGCGGTGAGCGGACTGATGTTGCAGACGGCATTCAAGAATCCGCTGGCCGACCCTTCGATCTTCGGAATCAGTGGTGGGGCCGGACTGGGCGTGGCCTTGGTGATGCTACTCCTGGGCGGTTCGCTGACCACGGGGATGTTTGAGGTGACGGGCTTCGTTGCCGTGCTGACGGGTGCTTTCGTCGGGGCGATGGCGGTGACAGCGGTGATTTTCCTATTCTCGACGATGGTGCGCAACAGCGTGATGCTGCTCATCATCGGCGTGATGATCGGGTTTATGTCGTCGTCGGTGATCTCGCTGCTCAATTTCTTCGCCACCGAGGAGGGGGTGAAGTCGTATGCCGTCTGGGGAATGGGCAATTTCGGTGGGGTGTCGATGGCGCATCTGCCGGTGTTCACGGGCGTGACGGTGGTGGGGCTGGTGGCCTCGCTGCTGCTGATCAAACCACTGAATGCGCTGCTGCTTGGAGAACAGTATGCGGAGAACCTGGGCATCAACACACGGATGGTGCGCAACTCCTTGCTGATTGTAACGGGACTGTTGACGGCGGTGACGACAGCGTTTTGCGGTCCGGTGTCGTTTATCGGACTGGCCGTGCCACATGTGGCGCGGATGTTACTCACGACAGAGAACCACCGGCAGTTGCTGCCAGCGACGATTCTGACGGGAGCGGCGGTGGCACTGCTCTGCAACTGGGTGTGTTTCTTGCCCGGCGAAAGTGGCATCATCCCGCTGAATGCGGTGACGCCGCTATTAGGGGCACCAGTAATTATCTACGTGATTATGAGGAGGATGCGGGCATAGATGGAAAGGGCTTATTTCGGTTTCAGTTTCGATGACGGGCGGATGGACCATTTCACCATGGCTTATCCCGTGCTTCAGCGTTATGGTTTGTCGGCGACATTCAATGTCACGGCCTCATATATCGAACAGCGACAGACGGAGTGGCCTTTCACTGAGGTGCCTCCCATGACGATCGACATGCTGCGCCAGCTCCATGGCGACCCTCGGATGGAGATCGCATCGCATGGATACTGGCACCACAATGCGACAGACAACCTGCTCGATGGGATTGAGAAGCTCTGCGAATGGTTGGGCACTGACCGCCTTCACCCCGCAGGCAACGGTATCGCGCTGACGGGCAACACTTGTTTCGCTACGGATGAGGAACGGCTGATAGGCAACGACCGGGGGATCTCTGTCAGGTACATCCGGCATTCGATCCGGCGCCCCTCGCCGTTCTGGCTGAAGACAATCTCTCGCAAAATAAACAGGATTGTGCCCAGCCCGAGTCTTTGCCGGTATGCATTCAGCGATTGTTTGATGCATGAGGGTGATGGTGCACGGCCGGGAACTGGAGATGCCGCGATCCGTCGGCTCTACAGCATTCCGATTGTCGGGAATAAACCCCTCGCCGACATGAAGGCTTTGATTGAGAAAGCGATTGCCGACCAAGCTGCCTGCATTTTTATGCTGCATAGTATCGTGGCAGATGGGCATCGTCATGATGCGTATGAAATGGAACTGGGTCGATTTCAGAGGCTTTGCGACTTTCTTGCGCAATGCCAGAAGGAGTCGCTCTTGAAGGTCGATACTTGTATGGCGATTTGTCAAATTATGGATGGATGTCGGAAAATCCCGATGGACGACTGAAATCCAGATGATGGCCTATGGGCTTTCGCCCCTTTCTCGGCCTGCTCCCTGCTCACGGGCGGCCATCGCCGCACCACGAGCGCAGTTCATATAATTCTGTCCCGTGCCGCCACGGACGACCGTAGGTGTAGGCCATGTGGCCACGGAGGCCTGTGCGT
>ODAI013789331.1_pt1 | contig 55447 bp, 48 predicted proteins | sample 1539321 | NCBI WGS metagenome assembly ODAI01 (sample SAMN02144231, study PRJEB22623) | gut metagenome | biome: sheep rumen | host: Ovis aries | place: New Zealand | reverse complement strand
TTTTTTTTGAAGGTAAAAAAAACAAAATTGCATAGGAGTGTGATGTAAATCAACAAATATTTTTGCCATATTTACATCATGAAAAAAGGGGGATAAAAAATCATTTCCGACCAATTACGAAAATTTAGTCACAGTGACTGTGTATATTTAATCAATTATCTATCAATCGAGAGTATAACATGGTTAATGTATCAATTTTGTTATACGCTACTTAAACTATCAAAGTATACTTTTAACTAAAACTTAAATTTTGTGTATTAGGTCTTAAATCCGAAAATTCGACAGTTGCGTAATATCGAGATTACAAATTTCTCTTAGCAATAATAACTGCAATATTCTCCTCGAACAGCAAAGTAAGATTCTCGAACTTCTAGGAAGAAATTACCTAAAGGCATATGGGGGATAAATTTTTCATATTATTGAACTGGGGAAATATTTATCATTATTTTAACTGCGAAATGTAAGTTCTATCAAATTCATCAAAAGATGAATCACCTGAAAACCTGGTGATAACAAAATCATCACTTCTTGCGTAACAACAAGGGAATATTTTGTTATCTCTAAAAATATTAAAACCAGATCTTATATTAGAACAAGATAGATATATTTCATTTAGTTTACTCAATTACTCACCTTAATTATCAATTAAATTTAGCTATGTTGTAAAGGTGTATTGATATGAGTTTACAACTTTACAACATAGTTCACCCAAATTTTAACCCACCTTATAATCTGCAATTCTTTCTATCTCAGATAATCTTTAGATAATCATCTTAACTGTATATAAACATATTTATATATTTAACTCTATTATCATAACTGACATGTATTAACATTTCTAAAAATATATTAGTGATCTACATCATACATATAGCGTCATTGTATTGATTTATAGCATATATTATCGTATACTATTTATACATTCAAATGAGGTAAGTGTATGGAACTGTCAAATATGGTATCAATCCTTAAACAGATGTTTAAAAGTCTGAGTGCTGATGAACAGCAAAGCTTTTTAGACTCATTAAAGAATGAACCTAAAGACATTAAAGGATTTGAATCATTAAAACAGGCAGTAATCAAACGCAATCCAAACCCATTACCTGATAGATGTAGCTGCCCTCATTGTCAAGGTACTGATGTTGTTAAAAACGGCAATAGAAGGGGTGTTCAAAGATTCATGTGTAAAGAATGTAAAAGAACATTTACCTACAGTACCAATACTATAGTTTATAAAAGTTCTAAATCTATTGAAGTTTGGAAAAAATACTGTGAATGCTTTCTTAATAAGTTTCCGTTAAGAAAATGTGCTGAACTGTGTAATATCAATCTTCATACCGCATTCAATTGGAGACATAAAATCCTAGATGCACTTCAAAATATGCAGTCAAGTATTACTTTAAGAGGTATTGTAGAAACCGATGGAACTTATTATGCTTTAAGCTTTAAAGGTTCACATGAAATGCCTAGAGAAACCCATATGCGTGGACATTCCGTGTCTACACGGGGTTTATCCAAAGAGATGGTTTGTGTTCCTTGCATGGTTAATCATTCCGGTTTTTCATTAGCTAAGATTTCAAGTTTAGGTAAACCATCTTTAAATGATTTAGGAAAAGTAATAGACAATAGAATTGAAAAAGGTTCTGTATTTGTTACCGATTCATTCAGAGGTTATCAAAAAGTTGCTAAAGATAATGATTTAACCCATATCAGAATTTTAAAAGGTAAAAGAACCAACGGTTCATTCAATATACAGACTGTAAACAGTTATCATTCACAGTTAAGAAAAATGGTAGATCACCATTTCAGAGGGGTTGCAACTAAATACCTTAACAATTATATTGTTTATAATAATTTTGTTAATATTGCTAAGAATACATTTGAGAATAAACTGAATAAGTTAGAAGATTTTGTGTTCAGCACAAAATGTTTAACAAGATGTTTAATGATTAAATTAAGACCGGCTGTGCCAGTATAACCATATGAGGATTTGACAATGAATTTAAATTGTTTATTTTTTAAGCGGGGGGGGTAAAAGCCTTAACAAATTTCCTTTCACTCTTTTTACTTCTTATCCTTATCAATCTAAAGTTCCATATATTTCAATTCAGCATAAATACTGTATCGATGTTAAAAGAGGTGCAGTAAATGGCTAAAAGCGTTGAACAGCAAGTAGAAGATTTATTTAAATGTCAATTACGAGATTTAGGAATAAAGTTTTATTCTAAAAATGATACCGTTAACTTTACTATTGATAATGCACTAAATTCTTCGCCATCAAAAACCGGTGGAAATGGTAATAACTATCCAGACATCAAATTATTACTTATTACAGATAATAATAGACAAATCCCCGTTATGATTGAGGTCAAAGGTCGAAAGGGGGATTTAGTTTCTTTTGATAAGAAAACTAATGAAATACAGATGACCAATAAAGATGGGCAACCGAATTATAAAGCAATAGCAAAGTATGCTGTTAACGGTGCAGTCCATTATGCAAATGCAATACTAGAACATAGTGATATCAATGAAGTTATTGCAATAGGTATAAATGGTTATTATGATGCAGAAAATTCTAGTGAATTAAAAACAGAGTTTGAATCGTATTATATATCCAAAAAATTATATTGTGTTCCTAGAAAAATCGGCAACGTTAATGATTTTACCTTATTCAAACAGTCCAATCTTGATAAATTTACCAAAATACTGGATAACCTTGTATTAACACCGGAAGAAAAAGAAAAACTTGTTTTTCAAAAAGAAACTGATTTAGAAGTTAAAGTTAAAGCCATACATCAAAGGTTATATGAAGATCCAATGTTTAGTACTGCATTAGAAACTAATCAGAAACTATATCTCTTTTGCGGTTTAATTATGGCTGGCATGAAAATTCAAGGCATTCAAGATTTAGATGATGAATTGAAAGGAAATAATTCACCATTAGCAAATGATGGAATAACCATATTAAATAGAATCAAGATTTTTTTAAACCAAAAAAAGAGTAGTACCCCAAAAGTAGATATGATAATTAAACTACTCGAAACTGTATTTTTAGTAGAAAAATTGTGGAGACCTGTAGGCGGTGAAAGTAAATTAAAAACTTTGTACAAAGAAGTAAAGCAATCCATAATTCCTATATTAAATACTGATTTGCATATAGATTTCACCGGAAAAATTTTTAATTCATTAACTGATTGGATTCGGATAGAAAATGATCATAAACATGATGTGGTTCTTACTCCCCGATATGTTACTCAATTGATGGTTAAATTAGCAAGAACTAATAAAGATTCTTTAGTTTGGGACAGTGCTATGGGGTCTGCCGGTTTTTTAGTATCTGCTATGGAAGCTATGATAGAAGATGCCAAACAATCTATTCAAGATGCTGATGAACTTAATCAAAAAATTAATGACATAAAAAACAAGCAACTTTTGGGAATTGAAATATTAGGTAATGTTTTTACACTTGCCGTTCTTAATATGATTTTAATGGGTGATGGTTCATCAAATCTTATTAACATGGATAGCTTTGAATATAAAAATTTCCCTTTTATACCTAATGTATTCTTATTAAATCCCCCATATAGTGCTAATGGAAGTGGGTTTAATTTTGTTGAAAAAGCATTGAATCAAATGACAACCGGCTATGCTTGTATTTTAATAAAAGAAAGTGCGGCTGCTGGAAATGGTTTGCCATATACAAAACGTATTCTTGAAAAGAATACTCTTATTGCAAGTATACATATGCCTAATAATTTATTCATGGGAAGTGCAAGTGTGCAAACCGCTATCTATTTATTTAAAATAGGTGAATGTCATAATAAAGATAACTATGTTACATTTGTAGATATGTCTAACGATGGTTATACTCGTTCTGCAAGAGGTAAATCATCTCAGGAAGTAAATTTAAGAGATACAGATAATGCAAAGGCACGTTATAAAGAAGTAGTAGATATTATTCTCAACAAAAAGCCTAAAACAAGCTATTACACGGAAGCAAACGGTCTTGTAATAAAAGATACTATCACTCTCAATGGAAACGACTGGACTTTTGCACAGCATAAGAAGATAGATATTAAACCTACGATAGATGATTTCAAAAAGACTGTTAAAGACTTTCTGAGTTGGAAAGTCAGTCAGATTATTCAACAAGAGGATGTCTGCTTGGGAAACAGTAAGCCCCGTCTTCAGCAGTTAGAAGATGACTTCATTGATAACGGGGGCTGTTTTAAGGAATATAAGATTAAAGACTTATTTAGTTCCTTAAAAGTAAGTTCTAAATTAACCAAACTCGATATATCAGATGAATTTACTTTTCCTGTATATTCATCTGATTCATCCAATGGAGGAATATACGGTTATTCAAATTCTCCAGAGTTTATTGTTGATGATGAAAATAACTGTTATTTAGTTTTTGGAGATCATACTAGGACTTTTAACATAGCTAGACAGTCATTTGCTGTAATGGATAATGTGAAAGTTCTAAAACCTTTTTCAAAATATTGGTCGGATGAAAGTTTGCTCTATGTTGCAACTATATGGAAAAAACAAATTCCTAATTATGGGTATTCTCGTCATTGGAAATATGCAAAATCATGTTTACTTAAATTGCCTATGTTCAATGGTGAACTCGCTTTTGACTACATGGAGAACTATATCCGAGAACTAGAACAAGAGCGAATCCGTGAATTAAATACTTATCTTAAAGCAACCGGTCTTAATGGTAATGAACAAGCAACTGATGAAAATAATAGTATGTGAAATGTTTAATTATTAAATTAAGTGATGCTGAATACAATTTAAAATCACAATTGCAAAATATTTTGTAATCCCCATTCAAAATTTTTAAAACTGCAACCCCCGAACGTTGAAAAACATTCGGGGGTTGTTTTATGTGGTTGTTAACTTACATCAATACATCTTTACAACATAGCTTTAAATTTTTAGAACTTACACAAATCAGTTTCAGTAATAAATTCTATGCAAACATCAGCCTTTAATCTGCTAATAAAATCACTTAATATTTCTCTTATTTCAGAATTTGTTTCTTGCCAATTTGAATCTCCAAATGTTGTTGTAGGTAATTTAGGATCTGCATAACTTTCATTATACATACCAGTAAAACTATCAAATCCAGCAATTGCAATTTTTTCAACAGACAATTTATCAAGCAATCTTAATAAGCATATAACAGCATTATCAAAATTTTTCCAACCTCGTTTAATAGCTCTTTCATATCTTATTACATACTCATTTTCACGTAAATTATCTGTCTTTACGTTTGAAAGTAATATTTTAGGAATATTTTCAAAAATTTCAGAATGGGCATCTGAAAGATACTCATATCGAACTTTACTCTTTAAAAATAAATAGTCATAACTGTAATTTTTCAACAAAGCATTGACGGCAATTACTATTGGATTATTATCATTAATATATTCTTGAATTTTATCCTTTTGTTCTATCGCTGATACACCAGGAGCAATAATCAAAATTTCTCTATTCTTTAATTGATTTTTTAGAAAGTCAAAGGCCTTTTCATCTTCAATTTCATTATTCTGATTCTCAATATACTTGCTTTCAAGAAGATCATAATCATATTTAATTCTCTCTTCAGGTTTCAACGAGGAAATTACGCTACGAATTTCCTTTGCAGTGGATCTGTGTTTCTTGAGCAAATAATCAATATTATTAACGTGAGAACAATACGATCCTGCAATATATGTAGGAATCGAATATCCCCAAGAATATTTTTCCTGAAACGGAACCATATATGTGTCTATAGTATCCATTATTAGATCGAGATCGTAATTACCATAGTACTTTTTATTAAGGAAACTAGTGACTAGTTCTGTTGTTGCATTACCAGCACCTCTTCCCATACCACAAAGACTTGAATCAACAACAATAGGCCATCCCTGTTCTTTCATATATCTAACAAACTGAATAGTAAGGGCGAATGACAATTGTTGATTATTATGAGAATGGAATCCAACCTTTATTCTTCGATCCAAATTATTTACAAAAATAGACAAAATTCTTGTCAAATCCTCTGGATACATTGCACCAAAAGTATCAACTATTGAAACACATTCTGGGCAAAGTTCATTCATTACCTTTATCAATTCTAACAATTCGTAGTCGCTATACCCCAATGTATTGGCTGCTTGGCAAAAAATACGATACCCCTTTTCTCTAATTTTTCTTGCAACATTTGCCCCTTCTGTTGCTTTTCCCTTTGGAAATACTACTCGTATAGCATCTAAAGCGGAATTGTCATTTTGAGGTAAAGAATTCAAATCATATCGATCGAAATCAATCATTGCCACATAAGTAACAGATTGATCTTTCTTCAAAATATATGGTTTTAGATCTGAAGGAATATGAAAATAAGAACTAGACTCTTTATGTTCAAAATCCTTTAGCCATCCACATTCAATTATCTCAACTTTAGCATTTTGAAGTCGCTTAATAATACCAGTAATTGTTTCTTTGCCAAAGTCAGCACCATTGATGTATGCACCATCTCTTAGCGTACAATCTAAAAGTTGAATCATTGAATTACTCATAATGCTGCTCCTAATTCTTCATATATCTTCTTTGCAATTTTCTCTGATGTAAGTCCAGCAAGATCCCATATATATCGCTGAGATCCAGCCTTGGTAAATTCATCATTAAAACCAATAAAAATCTGTCTTGGAGAATGAGCCTGTGTTGCTTTGAACTCAGCAATTGCGCCACCAAGACCTCCTATCACATTGTGCTCCTCAACCGTAACAATCAATGAATAGTTCTTAAAAATTTCAGTAAGGTTTTCACGATCTAACGGTTTTATTGTATGGACATCAAATACAGAACATTCAAGTCCTTTATCCATAAGCAGATCAGCAGCCTTAAGACTTTCGGATACCATAAGCCCAGTAGATAGTATTGCAATACCACTGCCAGATCTAATCAGATTAATTTTACCTATTTTAAAATCATAGTCTTCCGAATAAACAATAGGACAATCTAATCCACCAGACAATCTAATATATACAGGACCATTAATCTTAAGCGATGCATCAAACGCCTTCAAAGTTTCCAAACTATCAGCAGGCGAAATAACAGTCATATTAGGCAAAGCTCGCATAAATGCAAGATCCTCTGTGGCCCAGTGCGACACACCTGATTTTGCAGCAATCACACCTGCTGAAGATCCAATAATTTTGACGTTTGTCTTAGGATAGGAAATATTCTGTCTAATCTGCTCCAAACTGCGAACAGCTATAAATGAAGCATAAGTTGTAGCTACAACACACTCTCCTTCCATTGCTAAACCTGCAGCTACACACATCATATTCTGTTCTGCGATTCCTGCTTGTATAAATTTATCTGGATATTTTTTAATAAAACGATCCATTCCAGACAAATAAGCAAGATCTGCAGATAGAACAGATAGATTATCCATTTCAGCAGCCAATTCTGGCAAGCCTATGCCAAAAAGAGTTCCACGTTGACCTAGTCTAGACCAAGCCTTAATATTTGCACCGCTGATTTTCATAATCACACCTCTGAATTATGGGCAAGAATCTCAATTTTTGCTTGTTCATACTGAGCTTCAGTTAAAGCATGATGATGCCACTGATGATTATTTTCACTAAAAGAAACACCCTTTCCTTTAATAGTATCGGCAACAATCATATTTGGTTTACCATTTTTTATTTCAGAAAAAGCTCTTAAAAGATCTGCAACACTATGTCCATCACAATCTATTACATTCCAACCAAATGGTTCTAGTTTTTCTTTTACAGAACCAACAGACATTACATCTTCTGTATTACCATCATAAGACAAATGATTTCTATCAACTATTGCAACAACATTATCTAGATGATACTGACTTGCAAACATAAAGGATTCCCATACAGAACCTTCATTCAATTCGCCATCACCAAGAAGAACAAAAAATCTTGCTTTACTATTGTGTTTTCTCTTTACTAAAGCCATTCCTAAAGCGACTGATAAAGCCATTCCCAAACTTCCACCAGAGTACTCAAGTCCAATTTCTATATTTTTTGGATAACCAGTCAATCTACCGCCATCTTTTTGAAACTCTGTTAATTCCGTATGAGGAATAAAACCCTTTTCGGCCAATGCTGGCAAATGCGCGAGGGTACAATGATTTTTACTAGGAAGAAAACGATCTCGATCCGGATCTTCTGGATTTTTAGGATTTAACTGTAAAATTTCTCCATATAAAACAGCAAGTATTTCCATACAGGAGAAACTACCTCCAATATGAGCTCCTTTATTTCCCGTTGAACGAGCCATATCAAGGCCTGCAAGACGCATTCGTCTGGCCATTTCAGTTAATTCATTGATTTTTTCTTTAGAACAATTAATTTGTCTCATAATAGTCCCTTATAACTGAACATAAAACGTAGATGCACAATCTTAACAAAGTTGCACACACTAATATTTAGAGATTCAAAACACATACTTTTATAAAGAACTTTTATAAAAAATTATGTTCGTCCCCCGTCAATTCTGAATATTTGTCCAGTAATATAGGAAGAACTATCAGATGCAAGATAAAGAGCCATCGACGCAACATCTGAAACAGATCCCATCCGACCCATTGGAGTCCTAGCAAGTATTTTGTCAATTTCAACAGGATCTTTATAATGACCCATTTGGGTATCTATAAGACCTGGTGCTATAGCATTTACTCGGATGTTTTTATTTCCAATTTCTTGGGCTAGGCATCGAGTAGCCCAAATTAAAGCAGCCTTACTGGAACCATAAGCAAGATATCCTGGATTAGCCTCAATACCACCAACTGAAGCCATATTAATAATTGAGCCAAACCCTTGCTTAAGCATTTTTCGTGATACCAACTGCATAATTTGAATTTGAGCAAAGAAATTAATATCAAACACTTCTTTTAGTTTTGATATAGAAGTCATATGAAATGACGCTCCAAATGCAACTCCAGCATTATTCACCAAAATATCTATATTCTCACTTTGAAGAAAAACCTGTTTCAATCCATTTTTAATCTGAGTTTCATCTGAAAGATCAAAATGCACTGGTTGTATAGAATACTCTGAAGTTGATGACAACTGTTCTAAAAATTTATTTTGCTCAACATCAAACTTTCTAGAATGTGCTATAACTTGAGCACCCTCATGTGCAAAAGCCTTGACCAATTCTTTACCAATCCCTCGATTGGTACCAGTGATTAGCGCTGTTTTTCCACTAAGCATACCCATAATATTAAACCCTTATTGAACGTTAAACGATGTGAATAATTCTAAAAATTAAACAGGTTTCCCAGAACTTGTTTCTAAAGGTTTAACAATCATTTCCTTAAAAAATAATTCTCTGTCAATATATGGAGATTGATCCTCAATAGGCCTAAAACCAAATTTTCTATGTCCATACATAACCAAACCATTATGCAAATCAAATTGTTCAGGGTCACAAATAACTTCACAAATTAATGGTTTATTATCAATAAAAATATCGCTAATTTTCTGTTGAATATTATCTTTGGCTTCAATCTTCATATACCTAATACCAAAAGCAAAAGCCAATTTTTCGAAAGATGGTAAATCCAATCCATTGGACGAATCCGTACCAATTGACTTTCCTCTAAAATGAGCTTTCTGACCATGTCTTACACCTGAATACCCATTGTTATTGATAATAATAATCTTAATATTAAACTGGTTTCTAACAATAGTCTGTAATTCCTGAAGATTCATCATAATTGAACCATCACCATTATAACTCACAACAAAGTGTTCAGAAGCAGCAGCAAGTCCGCAAGCGCCAGGCAAGGCATAACCCATTTCACCTTGAGCCATCGAAACAACAAATCTATCACCATTCTTTAAGTTTGTCATAGCAGTAGTAGCAACACCAGTAAAACCAGCATCAGATACGTATACAGTATTTGCAGGTGCTTGCTCAGACAATAGACTTGTAAACCATTTCATATCTATATAATCAACATTTTCTTTATTGCACTCATAGGCAAATATTTTTTTCCAATGTTCACATTTACTTAGCCAATCATTGGACGTAAGATTTAATTGATGAGAGGAAATTCGTTCTAGGAAGACCAACGCGTCAGAGTGGATAAATAAATCTATAGAAACACCCTTCTTTTGATGTTCTATCTCATCTATATCAACAACTATTTTTTTTGCTTCTCTTGCAAATTCAGCATAATGTGCACCAGTTGCATCGACTGATAACCTACAACCAATAGATAGAACTAAATCAGAATTCTGTATAGTAAAATTCGCATATCTACTTGCTCCAGCAACACCGCCAATTACCCCCATATTTAATGGATCATCTGACGGGAGTATGTCATAAGCTGGTCGTGTAAAGATCACAGGAATTTTATATTTGTGCACGAATTCTACAAATTTTTTCTTTGCATTAGCAGCTCTAATACCATTACCAGCAAGTATAATAGGTCGAGTAGAACTGTTAATCCAATTTACAGTCTTTTCAACATCAGAATCACAAGGTGAAATTTCACAAATGTTTGGTTCAAAATGTTTTAATTTTGTTTCATCAATCATCGCATTTTGGAAATTTAATGGAATATCAATCCAAACAGGTCCCTTTCGACCAGTTAAGGCTAAATGAAAAGCTTTATCCAAATGCCAAGCAATTTCCATAGGATCTTCAAGCGTTACGGCATATTTTGTAAGAGGTTTTACTATAGTCTCTATATCAGCCTCTTGGATTCCGACTTGTCTCAAAGGTAATTTTGAATACTTGACAGTCTGTTCTAAATTTTGTTGCCCAGAAATTATAAGCATTGGAATGCTATCCTGCCATGCGTGCAACAGACCTGTTATAGTATTTGTTCCAGCACATCCTGTTGTGACCAAACCAACACCAAAATTTTCAGTATATACAGAATATGAAAGCGCAGCCATTGCAACAGCCTGCTCATGATGCATTGAAATCGGAGAAATTTTCGAGTTTCGTCTTAGAGCATCAGTTAAATAAACACACTGACCTCCTGGCACATAAAAAATATGATTAACTCCTAATTCATAAACTCGTTGTATGACGTAATCAGCTAATCTTATCATTATGTCAACTCCACATATTACATATTATTAGAAAGCGAAGTAAATTTAAGTAATCCTAAAAGTGTTTCATTATTAGATATAAAACAATTTTTTGAACAACTAGCATCGCCTAATAATTCTTTTAAAATTACATCACGTACCATTTTTATTTTTCTAGAAAATCCTCCTGAAAAATAAAAATTATCATCTGAACAAATATCTTTTCTCAGAAGTCTTATTTTATCAGCACAATTTTTTGCCACAGTACATATGGCAGAACTAAATAAATCGGACAATAAAAAATTTTGTTCATTAATGTCAGAAACAAATCCTGTTGTTTTCTCAGTAATAGCATTCTCAAAAAAACTTAAATCCGTTTTTAAGGAATTCCTTTCAACACTTAAATTATCAAGAATCACATCCCAAATCTGATCATCAGAGAACTTAACATTAAATTTTGTTAAAACATCAGCAACAAAATTTTTATATACATTAATTGCTCTACCACATGGTATATGGGGTATTGTTTTAAGATACTTTTTATTAAAGAATGGCCTTAACTGATAATCTGTACCAAATTCTATATTATCTGTAACAACACTTACTTGACACCCTGTACCCAAATTAAAGGACAAATCATTCTCTGTTGAAACTCCTACACCTAGCAAAGCAGCTTGCTGATCTCCGATTGCAGGGTAAACAAATACCTTACACCCATTAAACTTTGTTTGTATACAATTATCAGAAACTGTAGGAAAAACTATATTTTCGCACCCTATATAGGTTATAAGTTCATTTGACCAATCATTTTTTTTCAGATCAAACAACCCTGTTGCAGCAGCATTTGAAACATGTTCGAATGGATTTATTCCAAACAAATTTCTCTCAATAAACCCACCCAAAGTATAGAAAAACACAAAATTATCAAATTTATATCCAGTTCTCTTCAAATAAAGCAAATTTGAACTAGGTAATCCTGACCTTATAGGCATCCCAGTATTAATAATACTGTTGTAACAATTTTGTTTAAGCAAATCCACAGATGAAATACTATCAATTAATATACCGCCAAGTTCTTTCTGCCATGAAATATACTCGGTTAGCGGATTTCCGTTTGAATCTGCCAACACAAAACCATGCATTTCATTAGCTAATGCAAAGTTCACTTCAGTTTCATCCTTAATCATATCTGTTAGAATACGTCTCAGAATATCGACTAATTCATATAGCTTTGATGAAGAACTTTCGTTTATCCCCTCTCTCTCCTTTGGAGAATTATAAATTTCAATTCTGACTATGCAACCATCAGAAAACTTTGCAACTTTTACAAAACTAGCGCCACAATCAACAGTTATAGTATTCATGAGTTTCGTTCAGATAATCCTTAAATATTACAAATAGTGATTCATCTAAATTAACAGGATAAACAATGAGTTTTTTATCTGAATTTAATAACGCAAAATACAAAACTCCATCCTTTACTTTTTTGTCTGACTTCAAAATGGAAAACAACTTTTCAGGGTTTTCGATAACAAACTCTTTGTTCAAGAATTTCTTAACAACAGATTTTATATCTAAATAAATATCATTTGTAATCAAGCCTTTCTTATATGCAATATAATTTGCGACATCAATTCCCCAAATGACACCCTGACCATGAGGAATAACATTATTGGTATATGCCTCAAGAGCATGTCCAAAAGAATGTCCATAATTCAAAACTCTTCTGTAATCAGAATCAAATTCATCCTGCTCAATGACTAATTTCTTAACTTTCAAACCACGATATATATATGAATCTATATCTGAGCATGGTACATACTGTTCTAATTTCTTTAAATCCTCATAAAACTCAGGATCTAGCGTCAAAGAAAATTTCAAGATTTCTCCCCAACCATTTATGTAGTCAGCAACAGATAACGTGTTCAAAAATTTAGTATCAATAAAGATCTTTTTAGGGGGATAAAATACTCCTAACTGGTTTTTAAATTCATTAAGATTTATACCACACTTTCCACCTATGCAAGAATCGCACATTGAGAGCAATGTAGTAGGAAAAAAATACCAATCAACATTTCTTAGATAAAGATTACTTGCCATAGTTGTAAGATCTTGGGTTATACCACCACCTATACAAACAACTTTCCAATTCTTTTGAACGCCTAATGATTTCCAAAATTCAATGATTTCAATGACTGTATAAATATTTTTCTTACTTTCAACAGGTTCCAAAAAGAAACATTTTGATTTATCGACAATTGAAAAAGATGATTTATATAATTCGAATACATTCTTATCAATTACAAAAACGCATTTTTCTGAGAAACTCAAAATTTGCTCACTGAAATCATTTATAAAACTAACACTATAATCATAAAGACAAGATGATATCTTCATTTCTTCCATAATTTATTTAAAACCAAATGCTATAAAACTAATTACACAAAAAACCACCGTCTACTGAAATCAACTGACCTGTAATACTTTGATTCATATCAGAACACATAAACAAAACAAGATCGGCAATCTCTTGTTCCTGTTGTAATCTTCCTGTCGGAATCATCTGTTGAATTTTCGAAATTTCTTCTTCTGACAAATTCTTTTTTGTCATATCGGTCATTACATATCCTGGTGCAATACAATTTGCTAATATATTATCTTTTGCCAACTCTAATGTTAGGTTTTTAACTAATCCCGTCAAAGCGTTTTTTGTTACTGTATAGGCTAACCTTTGTTCTCGAGAAACTGAGGCATACAAAGAAGATAAAAATAGTATTCTTCCATGATTTCTAATCTTCATGCCTTCTACCATATTTTGTATAAGTAGAATTGCCGATTTTACATTTATATCAAAAGAATCATCTAAAATTTCAGACGATATATTTGTTATACCTGCTAGTTTATTTACTGCAGCCGAATGAACGAATATATCTACATTCGATAAATCGTGGTTGCTAATATAATCTTGAACACTTGCTATAGAGCCTAAATCCATCTCATTTCTTGATGGTTTAATAACATTCGCATGGCTATCAGAGAAAACCTCAGCTATTTTTTTTCCTATTCCTCTGCTTGCACCAGTAATAAATGCGGTCTTTCCTCTATAATCAAACATACTATTAAACCTTATTTAAGCAATCCACCATCAACACAAATAACTTGTTTTGTGATAAAAGAAGATAAATCAGATCCAAGGAAAGCAACAGCATTAGCAATTTCCTCAGGACGAGCTTTTCGTTTCATAACATTTAGCGACATTGCAATCTTCTCATCCTCTTCGCTCATAGAATTACCCATATCAGTAGAAGTAAGAGAAGGAGCCACTACATTAACTCTTACATTGTAAGCTCCGAGTTCTATAGCCATTCTTTTTGCAAGTCCTACAATAGCAGATTTGCTAGCACAATACTCAACATTTGCAAAACCGTCATAAATAGCAGTTGATGAAATGAATACAATCGATCCTGACTTTTGTTTAACCATAACCCTAGAAATATACTGAGACAAAACCATCCCTGATATAAGATTTACTTCTAAAGAACGCTTAAATTTTTCAATGTTTGTCATCGAAAACATTGTTATTTTTTCAGACAATCCAACATTATTTACCAAGATATCAATTTGCTTCTTTTGGGATATAATCTCTCGAGCAACATTCTTAACCTGCTCTTCGTCCAAAAAATCAGCATAAAATATTTCTATTTCACTACCAAAACTTGAGGACAACTCTTTCACGTACTCTGTAAAAGCAGGATTAGGCTCTCTGATAATAACCATTAAATTACATCCATATGATGCAAATTTTTCCATGATAGCTCTACCAATACCCCTACGAGCACCAGTAACAACAGCTACTTTTCCCTTCAGCAAATCCATTAGATTAAACCTCTACATCATACTTTTTCAAAATTTCTATTCCCTTTGAAAAGGAACTGAAATCAATGATATCATCTGTGTCAAACATAATATCAAAAGCATCTTCTAAAGCAGCAATAAGTGACATATGTCCAACTGAATCCCAAGACTGAATTCCTTGATATTCTAGTGTCTCTACTACACTAGCATCTACCTCTAATGATTCAACAAAACAATTAATATACTTTTCTTTATTAGACATTTCATATTTCCTTATTTAACAAATCGTAAGCAATCTTGCCATTCTCAGTTATAGGGAATGCATCCATCCACTTGACAGAAAATGCTCTAGCATTCATTTTTGTAAATTCAGCTATATCACTGACTATACAATTCTCCTTTTCTGGTTTTAAAACACATACCACAAGGTGATCATCCTTGCCACAACATATAATTTTAAAATCCGAATACTTTTTCTTAAGAATAGACTCAATTTCATCGAGATTGACTCTGTTCCCATATATTTTTATAAAACGCTTTTTTCTTCCTTTAATATACAGAAAATTATCGTTATCATATTCAGCTAAATCTCCTGTATCTAGCAAACCATTATGCAAATTTTCTTTGCATAGGTCATTTATGCTATCGGCATAGCCCATAAAAACATTAGTACCACAATAAAATAGATTTCCCTTAACTCCTGGCTGATTAATTATATTATTTTGATCATCTCTTATCTCAAATCTACCTCTAGGAATTGCCTTACCTATACTACCAAGTTTTTCCATTGCTAACTTTGGAGCTAAATAACTCATACGTGCAGTAGCTTCCGTTTGACCATACATTACATAGAAATCAATATTTCGTTTAATGGCATATTCAGCAAAAAATCTCTGTAACTCTTCAGAAAGTTTTCCTCCCGCTTGAGTCATACACTTAAGTGATGGCAACTCCATTCTTTCAAAATGAATTCTTTTTAGTATTTCATAAGTATATGGAACACCAGAAAAAGACGTTGCTGAATTTTTTTTAAACAAATCCCAAAAAGTTTTTTGAGCATAACTCTGATCTGTAAGAATAATTGATGCTCCAGCATACAAATGTGTGTTAATTACAGAAAGACCATAAGAATAATTCATAGGAAGAGTTGTTATAGGTCGATCTGCTCTAATGATCTTTAAATATTCACATATAGACATCGTATTACTTAGTAGATTTTCATAACTAAGTCTTACTAGTTTCGGACTACCAGTAGAGCCTGAGGTAGAAAGAAGTAAAGCAAGATCTGGGTGTGGTGATGGATATACAGAAACACTTGAACGGAGAGAAATCCTTAAGAGAGAATAACCATAATCTGATACTTCTACAAAAGTTTCATACGAAGAAAAAAATTCAACTGCAGAATTTGGAAGCCATATGTATTGAGGGAGATATTTATTAGCTATGTTCTGAATTAAACTTATGTCTGTGCCAGCATTAACCATAATAGGTACACATTCAGCATACAAAAATGAAGCATAACCAAAAACAGAGCCAGGAGAACTCTCACAAAGAGACAAAACGATACTTCTTGGAGGTATTATTTTTTTTATTTTCTCAGAAAAATCTAATATTTCACCATAAGTATACTGTCGTTCTAATGTTATTAAGCAGTAATCATCTAATTTTTCTGAGTTAAATATTTTCATTTAAGTTAATCGTTATACCAATTTTTGTTAAAATTGTTGCTAGTTACAAATAATTTTATTAGTTAATGAAGTATCAAACAAAATCCATACCATATTTAAATATTGGTTTATTCTGTAGGCAATAAACTTAACAAAGTCGAAAATATTTATCCCCAAAATTACTTATTTAGATAAATCACAATAACATTATGAAGATAGCTTATTTTTTAACCTAATTAATCAACGTAAGTTATACACTCTAACCATCTGCTAACTAATCAAAATTCCAACAAATCTAAGTTATGAATTAGATTCAGTTATGTTTTATCCCAAATTTCGAATTTTATTATAACATATAACCTTCATTCAAAATTTAGACATTCAATAGAATTGTTGAAGGATTATTCAATATATTCTCATAATTCCATAATTAAAGTAGATCAACATAACGTGACATTGCATCAATCATATCAAGACCATCCCAAAAGAACTCTAATTCCATTGTTTTACCTAACGGAACAATACGATCGACACCTCTAACACCATTTTCTATTACTATGCTACGAATAATTTTTGGATCTATACCTAAATAAGATATAGTTTGACACTTTTTATCCAGCACACAAGTAATTTCGCTAAGATCATTTGTTTGATATTCAAAAAAATAACCTCCACTCATTTTGTAACGCATAAGTTCAGATGAAAGGTTCTTAAGCGAAACTCGGAAAATCAAATTATCAGATCCACATTTTGAAATACCTAGATCATCGCATTTAGCAGCAAGATTACACATTGCATCAATCTTATCAATAGCAAGAATATCAGGCATTTGATATTGTTTTTCTTTGAGTTTAACTTCTATTTCTTTCCAAAAGCGTTGTTGCGCATCTGATACTTTGACTCCAGTCCATACTACCAAGCGTGGAGAACTACAAGCATTCTGATCTGTAAAATAAGTATCGATATAAAACTTTTCGGCAATATCAGCACTATTTGCTTCAAGATAAGATTCTGAATTTATAATAGCTATTGAATGGCGATCAGGGAAGGTCAGCTCAATAGCCCTTGGTAACAATGAGAACTTTCTGAAAAACTCAACAGTCTGATTTCCCCCCCAAACAATTCTTATATCACAAATAGAACTTAAATATTCGTTAATTGCATTACAATGGCCATAGCGCAATACAAAAATCATTTTTTTCAAAGATTCGAATTCTGCTTTTGAACAAAGAACATTATTCATAGCTGTTGTAATCAAATCCACCTGTCTAAATGGTTTATCAGAAACTCTCACAACACTGATATTTCCTGCAAGCAAAGATGAGGTCATAGACACTGCAAAATTCACAGCAACATTTGATGGGGCTATATGAAATGCGATACCTCGACCAAGTTTAGCTTTATTTTCAAATCGTTCAGCAACTTTTTTAATAGATGCTTTTCTAATCCAAAATGCATAGGCAATAACATCAGAATATTGTTTGCACTCCCTTGTGCCTAAAATTTCTTTCGATAATGCATCTAGAAATTCAACAACAACATCACTAAATATCTTTAGAACTGGGGTTCTGCTAGCATATTCAAGATCATTTGCATTTCCAACAAGGAAATCTGAGGGTTGTCCATTAATTAAATTTTGCTGCATAGGTATCACTACATCCTCTTAGTTCTGCTTTTCTAATTCTGCCAGTAAGTTTAAAATACTTGCCTTTTCTTCCACATGGACAATCATCTTCACCTAAAATTATTCCTTGATCTTCAGTCAAAATACTATGTCCAGGATAGGATCTTGGAAGTACTGACACCAACTGAATAATACCTTCTTCTCCCTTTTCACAAACCGAAAAATCAGTAGCCTTTCTAACAATAACATCTGAATAGATACTTGTATGCATATATCCACAAGGACACTCAGCGTAAATACTTCCTGTCTGTTCAACCATTCCATAATGATCTAGAAAATTTACAATACCGAACTGTTCTGTTATTTTTTGTTTAAAATCATCTCTTGAAATACTAGCTGAAACTAGTTTTTTCCATCCACCACCAGTTATTAGCCAAGAGTCCTTAAAAGCAAAAAAAAGATTTTTATTTACCATTTCATTATAGAAATGTTGCCAGACCATAAAGGTAAAACCAAAAATCAGAAATTTTTTTCCCTTATTCTTTTCAACAAATTCATTAAATACATCCATATTTATAGACATATCGTCATTAAGTACGAAAGTTTTTTCACGAGCTAACATACTAAGACCTAAAATTGCAGCACCACGAGCTGAGAACATCTCACGATTTTTTATTACTGCAGGAGAATCGATAATCAACATAGGCAATCTTTCTTTGCCAGTAAAACTAGTCAAAATCTTTATTAAGGTTTTCTGTTGATTTGCTGCAGTGTTTTTATCTACGAAAATTTTAGATACAGCCTGCCCCATAGTACCAGATGAAGTCATAGTTTTGAAAACATCCTTTCGTTCTATACTAAGGAGTTCCATTTCTTTAAAAACTCTTACAGGGATAAAAGGCAAATCGTAATAAGTATTCACACTGTCCGAACTATATCCCATAGCTGTCAGAATAGACGAATATTCTCGACAACATTTTTTATGATGTTCTGTAAGTTCTTTCAATTCTGCTGTAAGCATTTCTGTTTTTTCTTCCTTACACAGACTATAAGGTTCTTTTTCAAAAAATTGCTCAATCATATTTATGCTGCCAATACTGTCTTACCTAACTTATTTACTATTTGTATATTCATAGCGTTCAAGCTACATATCTATATGTTTCACAAATACGTGGTTTGTATTTGTAGGAAAAAAGCCATTCTGAATTAGAGCTCGGATCTGAATCATATTATTGGTTGAAACACCCAAAACTAATTTTTTTCCACCATATTTTTTCACTACTTCAGGGGTTTGAACATTTGTACCTAGACCACCTCGACGGAATTTCATAAAAGTTCCTCCTAAAGCAGAAGTATAAACACCATCTCCTAGATCACGAATCGTAAAAAAGCCACTCATTTCCCCTTTATAAGAAGCTTTTATAAAAATTGCTCCACGCTCCTTTTCATCGTAAAGCCAATTATGAAAACGTTTAGTTCCAAGTTTTTTTGAAAAATAAGGATCATTACTTATTCTGTCAAAAGAAAAAGATCCCTTATCAATTTCTTCAAAAAGAATAGGAAAATCAGATTCGCTCATAGGTTCAACCTTTATCGAATCGTATAATCTCTGCTGAAGCGGAGTTCGAGTAATTTGATGAAGATCATGTTCAAAAAACATCATATCTTCCACAAATACATAGGACATTTTTCCCATTAACCAAGTAAGGTCTGTTCTTTGAGTCGGAACTTTAACAGTAATATACTTATATTTTTGTTCAATCTCAATTATAAGTTTTTCAAAATCATCTACCTGATCGCTAATTTCTGCAGTAATCTCTGCAGAACTAATACCTAGATTTCGTTCCTCCCACACTGCATTAACTATTTTCATCACAAACTCCAGCTATTAAAACTTAGTCTAACCTAATTACCGTTACTAACCATTTCCAATGTTGTATCTTTATCAAAAGAAAAAACATCGTTATTTATAAAATTAATGGCACAATTCTAAAATTTGTTGTGCAATTCTCTCTACACCATAACCATCTACTTCTTTCTCCATTTGTTTGGAAATACTTTCCAAACATGCAAGATAATCAGCCTGTCCAAGAAAATTTTTTACTATCGAAACAGTTCTTTCTGGGCATCCAATTATTCTTCCATCACCAGAATATTGCATTAACTTTCTTGTATTAAATTCTAGTGCACCTGCCAACTGATTATCAGCAAAAGAAAAACACACAGTAGGAATTCCACAAGCACAAAGTTCATATAATGTTGTACCACTAGCAGATACTGCAAAAATATTATTTTTCATAAAATAAGACATATTAGTCACATTTTTGTGAACAGTTATCCGCGTAGGATGTTCTGCCTCAATTTTTTTTAATTTATCTAAAAAAGGACTCATCGCTCCAACAATCACATCAAATGCAAAGGAATCAAAAAAATCATCATTTAAGAACTCATACAAAATTTGAAATTCCAAATCATAAGGATCTGTACCGCCAGAAGTAATCATAATTCTTTTTCTACGTTGTTCCATGGTACAATTTGGTAATTCTGAAAACTCTTCTCTTAATGGACAAAATTTCATACCAGCAAGAACTTTTGTTCTCGATGTTTCGTAACGCTTCATATATATAGGAGAATCCGCACCTATGCCATAATGTATCACCATAGATACATCATAAATTTCTTTTTCTTGATCATCCATATAAATAACAGGTACAATTTCATCTAACGTATTCAAAAATGAAACATTTGCATAATATGAATCGACTATTAAAGCATCTAAGTGCTCGCATAATATCAATTTCCGTAATAAAGGAATTTCGTCATCTAATCTCTGCCAATTCGAATTTAAAATTATGTACTCAAAATCATTTTGAATAAGGCGATTAACTTCACAGTCTTCTGCCATCAAAAAAATACAATAAGCTCCTTTCTGTCGTAATTTTTTAGCAATAGTGATCATTCGAACCAAGTGACCAGTAGCAATCTTTTCATTTGCATCAACACGAATACCGACTCTACAAATTTTGCCATCTGTTAAACCCATTGACTATTCAACCTCTATCATCGAAAGACCTTCACCAAAAGAATAATCTTGCTTTGCTTGTTTTCCTAAAATCATACTATAATACTTGGGTTTTATACCTAATGCAGGGCGTACACTTCTAACATTTTCTGGTGTAAAAAAATCCCCTTTTTTAATATCTCTTACAGCAACAAGAGAACGTCTTCCATACAATCCATCAATATCATGTTGTGTTCGAGCAATTGTCGGTCGACCAAGTATTTTGACTGTATTTTTAACATCCTTAACCATTTGAGCAAATTCAGTCATTTCCATAGAAAAACCAGAATCTGGTCCACCTAAATCTCTAGATATACATACATGTTTTTCAATAACAGAAGCACCTTGCGTTACAGCAACTACAGGTCCAAGAGAACCAAATGAATGATCAGACAGACCAACCTCAACACCGAACATTTCTTTCATTTTTGATATTGCAGACAAGTTCATATCATAATAATTTGCGGGATACTGACTACAGCACTTGAGCAGAACTATATTATGATTATCATATTTGTAGCAGGCATCTAGAGCCTCTCTAATTTCTTCCTCTGTACCCATTCCTACCGACATAACTATCGGTTTACCTTTTGATGCAACATATTCTATTAGTGGTATATCAACCAATTCGAATGAAGCTATTTTGTAAAATTGAACACCGATTTTCTCTAGAAAATCCACAGCAGTATTATCAAATGGAGTAGAAAGGAAATCGAGACCGACAGACTCACACCTTTCTTTAATTTCTTTCTGCCATTCCCATGGAGTCATAGCCTCTTGGTAAAGACGATAGTAGTTATAACCATCCCAAAGTCCACCCTTGATGACATAGGGATCATCTGTGCAATTTATTGTAAGAGTATCAGCAGTATAAGTTTGAATTTTGACACAATCAGCACCGGTTTTAGCAACCTCATCAATGATCTCAAAGGCTAACTCTTTTTTTCCACAATGATTTGCTGACATTTCAGCAATAATATAAGGTTCTCTATTTTTAATTTTTTCATATAACTTCATATACCCAAATCCTTGTATTATTTGATCTTAATAAGAATATCAACAACGCAATAATGTGTCAAAGTAACATATATATATAACATATGAAAAATTCAACAACATAGTTGTTATAAATGGCAGCTTTCAAAAACACTCCGTTAGTTTCAAAACAATATAAAAAAAGACACCGGCAAGGTGTCTCTTTGTTGACTCTCTTCTATATATTTCTAGATCTTCGTATCAAACAAAACACTATGATTTTTACCGCGACCTTTCGCATCATCCTCAGCATTTGTCTGTTTGACTTTTGTAAAATCATCACAGAACTCATCGAGTTTCTGGGAAATTTTCAAAAATTCCTCACTAGGGATCTGTCTGATCATTTCCTCGGACTCTGTGTCAACTACGTTGACAACATTACACTCAGGATCCTTGTGTTTAACAAACTTAATTCCAATCTTGCGCAATGCGGGCATTTCTTCCATGTCCTTAAGTTTTTCATCAACACGTTCCCTCAGTTCTTCATTCTGCTCTTCTTTCTCTTTTTCAGAATCGTCAATGTACTGTTGCTGGGAAAGATCTTTTGCCGACAATTTCTTTTCCTTGTCAGCTGCCACTGTTGAACCCACAACTGGCTGAGCTTCACTGTTGGAACTGTTTGTTCGCAATGACTGACCGTTCTGTTTAACAGTAATTCCAACATTTGCACTCATCACATTATGCGGTTCAAAATTTGACGCCATATGTGAACTAGTGGTTGTCATATACTACTCCTTTAATTCTAAAAGCCGTCAACGCATATATAACTTAATAACTGCGATACAGCAGATAACCTGCATATTCCGGACTAAATTCCCCCGTTATAACAGCCTGTTTGGCATACATGAATCCGATAGTTTTATGGTAAAAAACATCGAATACTATTATCTAATCAATTGGTAATACATCAGGAACAAAATCATGTTTTGACAGTCATTCCATCGTTACACTTCCACCAATGAAACAATAAAAAGGTTCCGTTATTAACTTTATCGGATCTAAAAAACGCGACTTTAATGAAAATACAAAAATTATTGGATAAATAAAAAAAGAAACAGTAGCAACAAGGAAGCAAACAGCGATCTACCTTCCACTTGCCACATTATGGGTCTATATTGATGTATTGAGGCCGATAACCATGATCCCGGTAAATCACTGCAACAGAGAACATCAAAAATCTAGAAATCTTTTGCCACGATTCCATACTTTTTCATTTTTTCCACCAAAGTAGTTCTGCGCATTCCCAGCATTTCAGCCGCTCTTGATGTAACACCGTTCTGTTTGTCCAATGCCTGACGGATTAAATTCACTTCCAGTTCCGACAGAACATCTTTAAGGTTTATTCCCCCTGCAGGCAGAACACCGGCCAATGTTTGATCATCAGACACCGCACTCACGCCGGAAGACTTATTTTCTAATGTTCCATTAGTGCCATTTTCCTGGGAAGTTTCCACTGATTCAGCAGATACTTCATCAGAGGAATTTTCATTGTGAACAGTTTCATTATCATCATTTGTTTCATCAGAAAACATTGCCATCAAGGCATCCTTTTCAGCCATTGGCGAACTGCTTTCATATGAACTTTTATGTTTTATTTCACCATCAACCCCATACTGATATTTAGTAGGAAGATCTTTATCATCAATAATACAGTTAGGATGAAGAATCATTAACCGTTCAACCAGATTTGACAGTTCTCTGACATTTCCAGGCCACGGATGTTTCATCAGAGAATCAATAGCTCTCTGGGTAAATTTAATACTTACATTGTGTTCAACCGCATGACGGCAGGTAAGTTCCTGCAACAGAAGAGGGATATCATCAGCACGATCTCTCAGCGGCGGTGTATCAATTGGAAAGACATTCAGACGATAGTACAGATCCTCTCTGAACTTCCCATCCCGGATCATTTCCTCAAGATGACGGTGAGTAGCTGCAATAACCCTGACATTAGTCTTAACAGATTTGTTTCCACCTACTCTTTCAAAATAATGTTCCTGTAAGACTCTAAGCAGTTTTACCTGCATAGGCATAGGCATATCACCAATTTCATCAAGAAAAATTGTACCGTTTTCAGCCATTTCAAAACGACCTTTTCTGGCAGAAATAGCCCCGGTAAAAGCACCTTTTTCGTGACCAAACAATTCCGATTCCAGCAAATCAGGCGGTATTGCACCGCAGTTAATTGGAACAAACGGGCCTTTGGAACGGTTTGAAAGTTCATGAATAGATCTGGCAACGACCTCTTTTCCTGTACCTGACTCCCCCAGAATTAGGACATTTGCATCCGTTACAGCAACCTGCTCTATAAGATGTCTCACTTCCTTGATGGCAGTTCCCTGTCCAACTAGAAGCTTCAGCAGAGTCTCATTGGAACCATGTTGATTTTTCTTGGAATTGTGAAGTGAAAAAAATGACTGGCAGTATCTAATCTGTTGTGAAAAATCATCTATATTGAACGGCGGCTTCAATGTTCCCATCATATTCGGAGAACTGTATTCGTGTTCTACGTTGATCCCGACAAAAGGAACTTTGGAATATTTAATCAGAACATCAGAGAGAGTTGTTCCCTCCAAATCCCCGACTAGAACAGCAGTCTGCTCCTCTATATCATTCAAATAGGCAAATGAATCAGACTCTGAACCTGAATGCCATCGAATACCCAAGAAATCCAAAATAGTTTCAATGAGTTTTTTACGTTCAGTATTACTGTCTATTAATAAGATGATGCCATTGAATTCCATATATTCCGTCCGAATGGTGATAATGTTCGTTTTTTATTCATTTTTAATTCATTGTAGCATCACACTTAAATATAGTTTAAAAAAATCAGTCATTAATTTGACTGATGTCAATTTTTTGTTACTGATTAAAAAATATCAAACAAATATTGAAATTAGTGACTGCTTGTTCAGCAATTTTTATATCTAAATCGCAAAAAAAAATATTCAATTAATCTATCATGTTCACATTTGTTGTTACTCAAATCTGCTTATATTTGGAATATCAGTATGTTAGATGGAAAGACTATCTGTATAACCGGAGGAACCGGTTCTTTTGGAAAAAAATTTATTAAACACGTTTTAGCTAATTACAAGCCTAAAAAAGTAATTGTCTATTCACGCGACGAGCTCAAGCAGTTTGAAATGCAACAGATCTACAATGCACCGTGCATGCGCTATTTTATCGGCGATGTACGTGATTTGGAACGTCTTAAAAAAGCAACAAGAGATGTTGATATCATCATACACGCTGCAGCTATCAAACAGGTTCCTACTGCAGAATACAATCCTATGGAATGCATTAAAACCAATGTTATAGGTGCCAACAATGTAATCGACGCCGCTATATACAATAAAGTTGAGAAAGTTATTGCCCTATCTACTGACAAGGCAGCCAACCCGATCAATCTTTACGGTGCAACTAAGCTATGCTCAGATAAATTATTTGTAGCAGCAAACAATATGGTTGGTTCTGATCCTACTAGATTCTCCGTTGTTCGCTACGGTAACGTTGTCGGTTCACGAGGTTCTGTTGTTCCTTTCTTTAAAAATCTTATTAAAAACGGAGCAAAATCACTGCCAATCACACATAAAGATATGACAAGATTCTGGCTTCCTCTTGAGGACGGTGTTAAGTTCGTTATTAAAAATTTGTCGAGAATGCAGGGAGGTGAAATATTTGTGCCCAAAATTCCTTCAATCAGAATTGTTGATTTAGCAAAAGCTATGGCGCCAAATTTACCTACAGAAATCATCGGAATCAGACCAGGAGAAAAGTTACACGAAATCATGTGTCCTGCTGACGATGCTTTCCATACCATTGAATTTTCAGATTTTTTTGTGATAAAACCATCGATTACATTTTTCAGAAACGTTAATTACGATACAGCACTTAATGGAGAAAAAGGGAAACCTGTTCCGCCTATGTTTGAATATAATTCATTCAACAACCCTGATTATCTTACAGTTGAACAGATTGCAGAACTTAACAAGAGGCTTGATTTATGATCCCGTATGGAAGGCAGATTATTGATGAAGATGACATCAAAGCAGTCGTTGAAGCACTTAAATCCCCTCTGATAACACAGGGGCCCATCGTTAAACAGTTCGAAAATGCAGTTGCGTCGTATTGCAATGCGAAACATGCAGTAGCAGTCAATTCGGGGACAGCTGCACTTCATATTGCATGTTTGGCACTTGGGATCGGCAAAGGTGATTTAGTTTGGGTCTCTCCAATTACGTTTGTTGCTTCTGCCAACTGTGCTCTGTACTGTGGAGCTGACGTTGATTTTGTTGACATCGATTATGACACCGGGAACATGAGTGCATCAGCCCTCAAACAGAAACTCAGAACGGCAACCAGACTACCTAAAGCAATCATTGTAGTACATTTAGCAGGCCTTCCTGCCGACATGGAGGAAATATCCTGCCTTGCCAGGCTGTATGGGATCAAAATAATAGAAGATGCCTGCCATGCATTGGGAGCACGATATAAAAGTTCTATAACCGGTGATTGTACCTATTCTGACATAACCGTGTTCAGTTTTCATCCTGTTAAAGCCATTACTACTGCTGAAGGAGGGATGGCTGTTACCAATGATCAAATCATCTCTGACAGAATGAGAATGTTCGGCTGTCATGGAATAACTAGAGATTCATCTCTTATGGAGGGAAGATGCGAAGGAGACTGGTACTATGAACAGCAATACCTTGGGTTTAATTATAGGATGCCTGAAATAAATGCGGCTCTCGGTCTATCTCAGCTCAAACATCTTGATCAATGGGTAAAAACAAGAAACGATTATGCAGATTTCTATTTTGAAAAGTTGTCTAATTGTTCTATTGAACTTCCTGCAAAATTAAATGATCGATACTGTGCCTATCACCTTTTCATTCTCAAGGTAGCACCTGAAAAACGCAAACAAATATTTGACAAGCTTAAAAAAGCTTCAATCGGAGTCAATGTTCACTATATTCCTGTTTACCATCAACCGTACTATCAAAAGAATAGAAAATATGCTCCCCTTCTCAATACGGAAAAATTCTATCAAAAGATTATTACTGTACCTCTGTGTCCAGCAATTACATTGGATGATCTTAATTATGTATCATATGAAGTAAAAAATGCGCTAACGTAGTTTAAACTTATGTAAAGGTAGTACCCGATTAAAACGAATAAAAAAATAAAAAAAATTATTAAAGAAAAATACAAACATGCCGATACCATAAATAACCACGAACGAATGCAAACAAATAAGCGTAAGTTCAGCAAAAATTACAAAGCAACTGATTAGGAGAATCATCATGGCTTTATACGTTAATACCAATACCAGTTCTATCAATGCACAGAGAAATTTAAACAAGGCTACCAACGCTCTTTCAAGCTCCTACACCAAGCTTGCATCCGGCAACCGAATCAATTCTGCTAAAGATGATGCTGCGGGCTTACAGATTGCAAACCGTATGACTTCTCAAATCAACGGTCTTACCCAGGGAAACAGAAATGCCAATGACGGTATTTCTCTCTGCCAGACAGCTGAAGGCGCATTAGACGAAGTTTCAAATATGTTGCAGCGTATGAGAACTTTGGCAGTTCAGTCTGCAAACGGAACCAACAGTTCAGCAGAAAGAACCGCTCTGAACTCAGAAGTTACTCAGTTAAAGACTGAAATTCAAAGAATCGGAACAGACACTTCTTTTGGCGGAACGTTAAAGATTTTTGCTACATCCACTAATACTACTACAAGTTTAGCGGGTCTTACCGGAGGTGTTAAATTCCAGGTTGGTTCACATGCAAATCAGACTATTGATGTTACGTTCAAATCCATGTCAACTATGCTTGGTGGAACTAATCCTGTTAATCCTGGTACGATGACAGGGGTAAATTTAAGTACAGCGTCTCAATCTCAAACTGCAATTACTAATTTAGATACTATGATTGCGAATGTAGATAAATACAGAGCAACGCTTGGTGCAACACAGAACCGTTTAGAATCAACCATTTCCAATCAGGAAAATGTAATTGAAAACGTAAGTGACGCCCGTTCTAGAATCAAAGATGTGGATTATGCTTCAGAAACAGCTAAGATGGCACAGCAGCAAATTCTGCAACAGGCTTCTACCGCAATGCTGAGTCAGGCTAATCAGAAGAACTCTATAGCATTGAATCTGCTCGGTTAATACAGTTTAACAAATTAAGCTTAAGTTTAGTCCAGCTTTTATGCTGGACTTTTTTGTTTTGAATTCAATCACAGTATATAAATTAAAGTATATCTTATAATCTACATAAAAGAATAAAAATTGAAGGGATTATAAAATGGATCTAAGTACGGAGCAATGCATTATTCAACTTCAACAAATGGAGCAAAATTTAAAGGATACGCTCGAAGCACAAAAGGCATTACAAGACAATATTCCATATTATCTTGAGAAAAATCTTATTTGTTTAAAAAGGTATTTCCCAAACTTATATTCAAAATTCAAAGATTACAAACTAGAAGGCAATTACAAATTAACATGTAACAGTAATGGTGAACCTAACATTGTGTATCCTGATGGTCACTTTTTTTACTCACAAAGTCCGTTCTCTGATTGTCAGAAACAAGTAAATGAATTCTTAGATAAATTTTATGATCATACTCGCATTGCGAATACCATTAAGGAAAAAAACAGTTTTAATCAGCTTCATTTTCATTTTAAAAACGATTTATCATCAAAAGTCATTGATTTAGAAGAAAAACTTAAGGATCAAAATTTATTAAAAAAAAGCATAAACACGCCACATCCAGATTCGGTTCCCTTATTGTGCATGTTTGGATTAGGTCTAGGATTCCAGCTAGGATATCTTTATGAAAAATTTACTCCTATAAATATATACATAATCGAGCCCAACATTGACTTCTTTTATCTTTCTCTGTGTGTATTTGACTATACACCATTAATTGAATACATAAACACGCGACATTTAGGTCTCAAATTTTTTATAGATAATGATGACCATCATCTACTAAATGATTTTAATACGTACATTGGCCGATACGAAACAAACCTTCCTGTAGTTTCTTATTTTTATCACTATGATTCAGAAAAAATAATAGAATTACAAACTAAATTGGAAAACAACGTATTCACAATTCAAGTTCAAAAAGGTTTTTTTGACGACATCTTGATAGGTATGTGCCACAGTCGGCAGAATATAACCAATAATGAACGTTTTTTAAAAAATACAAAACAATTACCTCATGAAATCACTTCTGTGCCAGTGTTTGTTATTGGAAATGGTCCCTCTTTAGACAACGAATTGGAATTAATAAAAAAGAATAATGAAAAAGTATATATTATAGCGTGTGGTACTGCACTAACAGCTCTGTCAAACTACGGAATCACCGCAGACATTTATGTTGCAGTAGAGAGAACTCCAGATGTGTATAATTCACTGCTTTCAATTAAAAATCCGAATGTTTTTGAACATACTTTATGTATCGCGCCAGATACAATTTACCCCAATGTACTCAGTTTATTCAAACACAAAGTATTAGGATTTAAACCGATAGAAGCTATGTACACTTCTCTTTCAATAAATCATAAGCTTACAAAATACAAAGAATACAGTGCACTAACGATGATCAATCCTTTGGTTTCTAATATGGGATTAATGATTGCAAGTTTACTGAAATTCAAAAACATTTACCTAGTAGGGGTAGATTGCGGAACTGCATATGAAGAAACGCATTCAAAATACAGTCTTTATTTTGATAATTTTAAAGCTAAACAAAAAAATGACGATAACCCGCTTAACTTCAATACAATAATATATCCAGGCAATTTTGAAGAAACAATCAAAACAAACAATTTATTTAAATGTAGCATCAACGTGATGGAACTTGCAATATCATCCTTACCTAAGTGTTCAAAAGTATATAACGCAAGCAACGGTGCAAGAATAAAAGGAAGTATACCTAAACACCTATCCGAAATTGACTTTGACAGTTTAAAAAAAACAACAAGTATATGCAACTTTATAAATACCGAAATGTCTAGTCCGATTGAATACATTTCAGATCAAGACTTTGCAGATATATTAAAGATAGAGAGAAGTATGGAAGTTATTGATATCCTAATAGAAGATCTAAAAAAACTCCCTTCAACGAGAGCAGAGATAATTCTAAGACTAGAATCACATCTTGATTTTATAAACGATTGGCCTAAAGAAGGTCTTGCATTCTGTCAAGATGCAATTATCGGTTCGATATCGCATTTATATATAGGATATATAACAGCCCTGTATCTTCAGCCTGAAGAAAGAAAAGCTATAAAAGATGCGGATATTCTTATCCCAACAATTATAGATTTTTTACAAAAAGCCAAGGAATATCTTCCTCTCACATACGAATACTCATATGAATTTGTAAGAAATAATATCAAACCACCACTCTAGCTTACAAGGAACTATATTTTATTCACCATGAACAATCAAAACACAGTGAATTATCTATCAGATACTTTAAAAGTGTTGGAGAAACAACAAAAGATTCTTGAAGATCAGTTAATAGCACAAAAAAATTTGGAGCAATTGATACCCGAGAATCTTGAGAGCAATCTGAATGCTCTCGATAAATTTTTTCCGAAACTTTACAATAAATTCAAAAACTACCATTTAAGGAGCGAATATAAACTTACCTGCAACGAAAACAAGCAACCAAACATTCTTTTTCCTGACGGTCACTATCTTTACGGTAGCACACCATTTGATGAATGTAGTAAACAAGTGGAAGAACTGTTAAATAATTTATCATTCTCCATCAATACTCAAGGAATAACTGATGAAGAGAATCCTTTTTGTCAACTTCACTTTTACTACAAAAACAAATTGTATTCACAGGTAAAATCATTATGCAATAAAAGCAAATCAGAATTACATGATAAAAAACGAAGAACTGCAACATCAACTCCACTTCTTATAATGCTAGGCTTGGGGTTAGGCTATCAGCTTGCATTTCTTTACGAGAAGTTTACTCCGATTAATACGTATATCATAGAACCTGACACTGATATTTTTTACCTATCTCTATGCGTTTTTGATTATGCATCTCTCTTCCAATACATATCCGAAAAGCACCTTGGAATCAAATTCATTTTTATGGATGATCCTGAATCTATAATACTAGATTTGGATAACTATTGTTCATCGTACGGAATGAATCTCGCAATCAAAACGTTCTATCAACACTATGCATCAGATAAACTTACTGAAATAAAAAACAGAATTCAGCGAGATATGTCTTCAATTTCGATAAAAAATGGTTTCTTTGATGATATTCTGATTGGAATGTGCCATAGTGCAAGAAATCTGATTAGTAAGACAAAAACTCTTACTGATTACCAGCTACCGGAACATTTAAAAAATATTCCAGTTTTGGTTATCGGCAACGGTCCATCTCTTGACGATGACTTGGACCAAATAAAAAAAATAAACGATAAGGTATGCATCATAGCCTGCGGAACTGCAATAACCGCACTAGTAAAATACGGCATAAAAGTCGATATTTACGTTGCAATAGAACGAACTGAAACAGTACGTGATGCATTGCTCTCAATCGAAAACAAAAATGTGTTTAACGAGATCTTATGCATAGCCCCTGATGTTGTTCATCCTTCCGTCCTAAATTTATTTAAACACAAAATTATAGCTTTTAAAGCAAATGAAGTGATGTATTACTCGCTAGCTCTTCTTGGTAAAATTAAGGTTCCAAACAAATACTGCTGTCTTAACTACTGCAATCCTCTTGTTTCCAACATGGGGGTTTTTATTGCATTTTATCTCGGATTTCATGAGATATATTTCGTTGGAATAGATAATGGAAGCGCCAAAAGTGAGTCTCACTCTAAGTTTTCCTATTATTACGACGAAAGTGGTAATATGAAAGAAGATGCCGAAAATATGATTCTTAACAAATTACCTCTTGATTATCCTGGCAATTTTCGTTCTGAAATAAAGACCAACTCTCTTTTCAAAATAAGCATCCGTGTCTTTGAAGATTTGATTTCCGATAACAAAAAATGCGCTAAATTCTATAATGCAAGCGACGGTGCAAAAATTGAAGGATCGGAATCAAAACATCTTTCAGACGTCAACTGGGAAAAGTATGATTCTTTTGATCACAATGAGCTTCGTGACATAATAGAACACCAAAAAGCAGAAAAGATTGAAGTAAACCAACATGATTTCAATGCAATTCTAAAGTGTGAAAGGTACAATGAAATTGCAGATCTGTTAATTGACGATCTTAAACATTTGCCTGAAAACAGTGAAGAAATTGTTCTTCGTCTAGAAGCTCATTTCGATTATCTGAACAATCTGAGAAAAGAAGGACTGGTAGTTGGTTCCCTCGCTCTTTATGGTTCATTAGCTCTTATGTACGCAGGTTTAATTACTGCAATATACTGCTCTGATTATCAAGAGAGCGAACTTGAAACAATCATAAATACCATTACAGATTTTATTACCGAAACAAAAAAATACTACCCTTTTACCTATAAATACGATTATGACTTTATCAAAAATAATATAAAAAGATAGAGAGTAAAACCACCATGACCAATATTTTTACAGAAGTTGCAGACCGTTTAGAAATAATACAACAAAAATTACTTGCTAATAAAGAAGCTAACGAGAACCTTCAAATTAGTTTTAGAAATAGACTAAACGACAATCTAAACTACCTACAGTACAAATACCCACAATTTTACTCTTCTTTAATAAGTCATCAGATTAACTACCATAAGGTCGTATGCTTCGACAACGGTGAAGCAAATATTCTTAACTTAAAAAACGGAACTCTTCTTTACGGTGAATCACCAATAAGCGAAACTAAGAAGCAAATTCAAAGATGGTTGGATGGGAATAATGTATTAATTAAGGTAAATGAAGCACCGTCTAAAGATTCAATTAAAAATGATCCTATTTGCCAACTTCACTACTATACTGAGTATTCTATTGAAAAAGAAATAGAAGAATTCATCCATAGCCACAAGGAAGCTTCAAAATTGGAAACACATGAAATTATTCAGGAGCAGCCAATGTTAGTTATAAATGGAGGCGGACTAGGCTACCCTTTATTAGAGCTATGTTCCAGCATTGAGCCTAATTTTATTTTCTACATAGAACCGGACATTGAAATATTCTTATGCTCTCTCGGTGTTATCGATTGGATTCAACTTTTAGACTTTTTAGACAGTAATAACCAAACCATTATTTTTATTATTGGTCAAAGTGGAATCGAATCCTACTCGAATTATTTTAAATATGTATTCCAACAATACCCGTTTCTTCAGTCGTATCAATTGGTTTTTACTCACTATTCATCTCAAGAGACGGATGATTTTTTAAACCAAATCAAAACTAATATTTCTATAGGCTTTAATTCAAACGGAATGTTCGATGATTCAATTTTCGGTTTGAATAATATTATATTAAATTCACAAAAATACAAATATCTAATAAAAGAGGAATACAACAAATTCAATCATATTCCAATAGCTATTATTGCCAACGGTCCCTCGCTTGATGATGATGTTAAATTTTTATCAGAGCATCAATGCAATTTTATCACTGTAGCATGCGGAACAGCGATCACAGCACTAGATCGCATAGGACTCATTCCAGACTACTATGTAGCGCTTGAACGTTTAGATGAAGTGTACAAATCACTGCTCTATGTTAAAAATCAGGAAATATTCAGACGTACAATCAATATATCAGTGGATGTTGTTCACCCACATACCATGAATATGTTTTCAAATAACATCATCGTTTCAAAACCAGGTGAACAGTTACAATATTACTTTAAAGACTTACCATCTACTGCAGCTAAATTCAATGACGTAATGCTCTGCGAACGCACGAATCCTCTTGTTGCTAATTGTGCGATCAGTATATTCCTAAACCTACATTTTCAAAATTATTACCTATTCGGTGTAGACAACGGCTCAGTTAATCTAAGCAAACACCATTCTGAAAACAGCTACTACTACGAACATAAGACAAATCAGCAAAGCAATATCTTAAATATAATGGATTCTGATGAACCCGTTAAGGGCAATTTCACCAATAAAATTTACACAAACACGCTATTTAATCTATGCAGAAAACATATAGAACAGGAAATAGAGAAACACCCTCATGCTCATATATACAACTGCAGTAACGGAGCTTTCATAAGAGGAACGACTCCTATTCACAGTTATGAACTGAATATTAGTGATGATCTAACCAATTTAAAAAGAGAATATGTCAATTACTTGCAAAAAGAAAAAAGTAAAACGGTTACTCTTACACAATCAGATATCAGTTACTTATACGACACAAATAAGTTTAATCAAATTGTAGATCAAATAATCTCTATCTGGCAGACACAAAGGCAATCACACACAAGGCTATCAATAATTAGAAAAATGAACGATACAACGGCAATTCTATCTAAAAAACATTTCAACTTTATTAGAACTATACTAAATGGCTCACTCTGCGTTTATTTTTCATTGATAATCTACAGTATGTACATATACAAATCGGATAAGCTATCCCTCCAACTCGCAGATAAATGCATAGACCATCTAATTGATTTTTTAAATATGAGTAAAGATGAGTTCAAAAATGCAAACCAACTAATACAAGGGGAACACTTCAAATATTTGCCTCCGAAGGTTTACGAGAACTGGAAAGCAAATAAAGAAGAAAAATAACAGCACAGTAGCAAGGGAATTCTAGTATTTAAGATTATTCATTCTTTCGTAGGTAAATATTTTACTGGCGGTAATTTTTTTATCCTTCTGATGCTTCTCTATGCTTGATTTTAATTCAGTTATCTGATTGATGATTTTGTTATGAGCTACCTGATACTTATGACAAAATTCAACAAGTTCCTGTTTATCAAAATCATCCTTAGTTGAAAAGATCAATTTTACTTTGTCACAAATCAGTTTCTCTTCATCAGATATTTCTTCTATCCGATCAGATTCAAGCAAGACGAGCATTCTGTTCATACTAGCAAGAACATCATTGAAAATATCATAACTGAACAGTTCTTCATAAACGTTATCATTCATAGGCATCAGTATGAAGAATATTCTGAACTTCCGGTAGCCAAATCTCTTTGTCTTTGCAAAGCATAACCTTCCTGCTTGGCGCTTTCAGGGATCTGATCCCAAGCGGCTTTCACCTGTCTAGCGTATACAAGAATCTCATCAAGCGGTTCTGTAGACAGTTTGCTTGATGCCAACATCAGCCGATCAGTAAAAATAGCATAGAGGTTTTTAAAATTCTTTGCTACAGCCGCCTGATTGGCGTCTTTAGGATCATACATAATACTGGTATCAAGACCGGCAACAATCCTCAAAGCCTTGTCTATCTGTTTGGCTTTCTGATTAATATCATTATTCTCGATCGAAGCTTTAGCACGTACAATTGCGTCAATCAATCCCTGATATAACAACTGTATTACACGGTGACCGTCAGCTACTGACAAATCAGTTTCAAGGCCGTTTTTCCGGTACGATCTTAAATATGTGCTTGCCGGCATCTTTTATAGTTCTCCTAAATAACTCAACCCTACTGCTGTGATGAAGTTAAAATTGAAGATATATATGACATATTGGTATTCATATTGGCAAGAATAGTATCCAGACTGGTATATTTTTTCCTCAACCTATCTTCATAATTTTTCATGTATTCATCCATCGATGACAGTTTAGATTTCAAATCCTTCCATTCGTTATTGGCCGCTTCAGATCTCTTGGTAAGTATTCCTGTACTAGACTTAGTGTACAATTCTACAGAAGTCGTCAGTTTATCAGACAAATCCTTCATAACATTGATAAAACCATCATAGTTGGAACTCAATGTCGATTCAAGTTTAGAAGAGTCAACCTCAAGGGTTCCGGATTTATTAATTGAAATTCCCATCTGATAAAGTGTCTTACCATCTGATGAAACATAGTTGTTAATCACATTCTTCAGCGAATTCTTAACACTCTGACAGATCGGATCACCAGCCAAGTCACCACCATCGTAATTACATTTTCCATTGGTATAAGTATTCTTGGAATAAAGTTTATCGCAAGTAGACATAAGACTGTTGAATTTGGATACAAATGTATTGGCTACATTCTTCATTTCCGACTGATCTTCCGATACAGTGATGCTGTTGGTAATGTAGTTACCTTCATCGTCAGTTTTCGAAACTTTCTTCGCGGTCAATTCAAGTCCGGAAACCTGATCTTTAAATTTATTGGTTGCAGAACTTACCTCTATACCATCGACAAGCATTTTGGCATTCTGGGCACCCTGAATTTCATTATCAGAGCCGTCACCACTGATACCAAGAAGGTTTGTATCACCTGAAAGGCGAAGATCCTTTCCATCTCCGGTCTTAGAACTCTGAAGCATAAAATTAATACTGCCGTCTGAACCGACAACGTAATTCATACTTACAGAATCATTACCGTCAGCTTCATTTATCTTCTTCATGATGGTCGACAGGGAATCATTCTCGCTGATATCTATGGAAAAGCTTTCAGCATCATCACCAGAACCGACAGTAAACGAAATCTGTCCAGCATTTCTGGAACGGTAAACAGTATTTCCTTCAGCATCCAGCTCTGAGAAGAAATTTTCACTGGAGGCGGAGCCCTTGATTTTAGTTCCGCAGGCAAGCTGCTTCACCGCTATATCGTGTGAACAGTTGGACACATCTTTCTTAAGTTCATAGCCGAACTCAGGATTCTCTTCACTGAGTGTGGTCTCCACTGTTCTCTTATTAATCGCACTTCCGTCAGATATTGTTTTCAGATGATCTGCAAGAGAGGTCATGCTGGATTTCAGCGAAGACAGACCGGTAACTTCAAGTTCCTTAAGCGCTTCCTTATTGTTAATAGGAGTAACTTTTGTTGATTTCTTAAGAGAAACCAGAGAGGATACGATGCTCTCCAGATCCAGACCGGATCCAACTCCCAAAGATGTAATACTACCCATAGTAAACCCCTTTCAATAATCCGCATTACTGATAATACTATATACTCTTATCTAAATTATCGGATTATTTACCTGCGACTTTAACAATAAAAAGCAATAAATTCTATCTGAAACGGCTCTTCACTCTCATCATTCTACTACTAATTACTGAAATATTTCATATTTGCCGCAATCCGGTAATCCGTTTTGTTAATTAAGCCATAGTTCCGAAAATACTGTGAACAACATTTATACAACAGTTATCAATCGTGCCGGAGTTCCTTCGGTATATCAAACTCCTTAGGAAGCGGTTTAGGCGGACCAGATCTTCTGGCCTTGTACATTTTCAACTGAAAAACAAAGGCCAGGACCTGCGCAACCGCAGAAAAGAGGCCTTCCGGGATCTGATTACCGATGGAGGTGCTGTAATAAATAGCACGGGCAAGGGGAGGAGCCTCCACAACAGTGACATTATGCTGTCCGGCAATTTCCCTGATTTTCAAGGCAACCGCATCCACACCGCTTGCAACAACCTCCGGAGCTGCATGAGCCCTGGTCTGATCATACTTCAGTGCTACAGCATAGTGGGTAGGATTGGTTACAACCACATCAGCCTTCGGAACCTCATCCATCATACGGCGGGTGGCCATCTGGTACTGCAGCTGGCGGATCTTGGATTTAACCTCAGGTTTTCCTTCGGTTTCCTTATATTCATCCTTTACCTCCTGCTTGGTCATTTTCAGCTCTTCAATATGACGCCATTTCTGAAACCAGGAATCCATGGCGGCAATCGGGATCAAAGCACAGACGATCCCGATTGCAATTTTTATAAGAATATATAAACAATGAACAATTGCATCAGTAAACTGATAGTTCGGCAGTTTAACAATTGCCGCAAACTGGGATCTTACCAGTATATAGGCGCAGGTTGCGATAAAAACAACCTTAAGAATTGATTTGAGCAGTTCAACCCAGCTCTGCACCCCGAACATTCTCTTAATGCCCGACAGCGGGCTGAGACGGTTGAATTTCGGAGTCATAGCCTCCAGACTGACATTGAATCCGCCGATAAACAGATTTCCGATAAGAGCAAAGAAAATTACAAAAAGCCCGAAGAGCACCACCGGAAACAGCACAATAAGAGCAGCATCCATAAAGGCGGTAAGCATAAACTGGGGATCGAATATATTCTCACGTTTCAGCACAAATCCGATATGAAATACCTTATTAAAGGCATCACGGAAAAAAGAGTTGAAAACCCACAGTCCGATAACACCGGACATAAGGACGGCAAAGGTTCCCACCTCCTTGGATCTTGGAACCTGACCTTTCTTCCTGGCATCCTCTATTCGTTTGCCGGTGGGTTGTTCCGTCTTTTCCTGACCGTCGTTTTCCGCCATTATCTGCTTACCTTACGCTGCCTGTACACTGATAATTCATAACCGTACACATCATTTCGGTTACGTGATCAAACAATTTTTCAAAATATCCCATGAATCCGCCGAGTGTCAGCCACAGAACACCGATCCCCAGGATCATAGATACTGCAAAACCCATGCTGAAAATATTCAGCTGAGGAGCCGCCCTGGTCATTACACCCAGCGCAAAGTTAATGATCAGCATGGTACAGATTGAAGCTATGGAAAAATTCACCGCAACCTGAAACATTACAGAAAGGAACAGCGACAGCGTCTCCCAGCTTGACGGCGCAATAAAATTCAGGCCGACAGGCAGAGTGGTAAAACTTTTATGGATCAGATCGATGAAAACCAGGTGACCGTCAATTCCAAAAAATACCAGTGCACACAGCATACTGAAAAACTGACCCACCACCGGCGTGGATGCACCGTTGACAGGATCCATGATTGACGCAAATCCAAGACCGGTCTGCATGGCCACCACCTGACCTGCCAGAATGAAACACTGGGCAATAAACTCGGTAACAAATCCGAGTGTGGTTCCGATGATGATCTGATTGATGGTAACGATCGCACCTTCAAGACTGAACAGTTCAATTCCGGACTCAACCGGAGGTATGAGAGGAATAACAGCCCAGGTTATAACAATGCAGAAGACAAGACGGATCCGGATCGGGAGCATGCGGGAGCCAAGAATAAACATGGCACCGATCATTGATGAGATACGCAGAAACGGCCATATGACAGAGACCATATACTGCATGATGGCGGATCCTAATAATTCCACTAACTGACAACCTCAGGGATCATGGTAATAATATAATTAAAGAAATCCATTACCTGCTGCAGCCCCCAGTTAACACCGAGAGCAATCGCCACAATAGTAATCAGAAGTCTGGGCAGGAAGCTCAGCGTCTGTTCATTGATCGAAGTGGTGGCCTGAAACACAGCAACACACAGACCGACAATCAGACTCGGAATAATAGCGGCGGAAACCAGCAGAGCCACTGTGGAAAAAGTATTTCTCAGTACATCAACATAACCTGACGGATCCATCCTGTTAACCTCCGCCTATTCCAAAACTTGAAATCAGGGTACCGACAATCATGGTCCACCCGTCCACCATTACAAAAAGCATCAGTTTGAATGGAAGCGCCACCATTACCGGCGACAGCATCATCATACCCATTGCCATGAGGATACTTGCCACCACCAGATCGATTACCAAGAAAGGCAGATAAATCATAAAGCCGATCTGAAAGGCGGTTTTAAGCTCACTGACAATAAAAGCTGGGATCACAACCTTCATCGGGGCATTTTCCGGTTTATCCGCCGTTTCTCCGGCATATTCAAGAAAATTGTTCAAATCCTTGACTCTGGTCTGAGCCAGCATGAAGGTTTTAAGCGGTTGCTGAGCCGCGGCAAAAGCCTGCTGGGCGGTTATCTGATCATTGGAATACGGTTCAATGGCACGATCGTAGATCTGATTGAAAACCGGATTCATAATGAAAAACGTCATAAACAGACTAAGTCCGATCAAAATCTGGTTTGACGGGGCAGCCTGAAGTCCGATGGCCTGTCTTAAAATTGAAAGAACAATTATGATTCTGGTAAAGGACGTCATCATGATAATCAGTGACGGAAGCACGGTAAGTGCCGTCATAAATACCAGGATCTGCATAGAAAGGGTATACTGCTGACTGCCGTCCTCTGCGGTGGTAAGGGTTACCGCAGGCATGGAGAAATCAGCCGCACAGGCTGTGGCAGACAGTCCGGCGGCAGCCGCCAGCAAAACAAGCAGACTTTTAAGTATTCTTTTCATCATTATTGCCGTCCGTTTGGTTTTCAGATTGTCCAGCTTTTGTGGTCTGATTTTCACTGCTGTTTCTACCTTTGTTCATAAAGGCAAACAGTTTTTCGGCGAAATTTCCCTTCCCGTTTTCTGCGGAATTCTGTCCGTCAACCGGCTCATCCTCAATCTCACCGGGAGCGATTTCAGCCAGTTTGGTAATTTTCTGCGGGGTAATCCCCACCAGGTAATAACTTTTCCCGGCCCTTACTATAGCCATCTTTTCGTGGGAACCGACGGCAATCATGGCAACAACCTTGAGCACACCGTTTCTGAGCCCCGGAATAAACTTCGCCTTTTTCAGAAAATACGCAAGCATGAACATCAGGAAAATTACCCCGATACAGCTCAGCATCCACTGAACGATACTGATGCTGGCACCCGGAGCCCCCAGCCCGACCTTCTGGGCGGAGCTTTCGCTGACAGCAGCCGCGATCCCTGGAAACAGAACAACAGCCAAATATATAATCTGTTTCATAGAATTATTTAAGTTTCTTGATCCTTTCTGTCTGGCTGATTACGTCGGTAAGACGGATCCCGAATTTATCATTTACCACCACCACTTCACCGTGGGCGATCAGGGTTCCGTTAACCATTACATCAAGAGGTTCACCGGCAACACGTTCAAGTTCCACCACCGATCCCTGGTTAAGTTGCAGCAGATTGCGGATTGAAATCTGAGAACGTCCCACTTCCATCGAAATAATAACCGGGATATCCAGAATCGAGTCAAGTCTTCTCTTTTCCTCCTTGGAGATCGGTGCCGGCTCTCCGAAATTCTCAAGAGGAACCGTCTCTACATCAGCCCCGTCGGCGTTCAGCAGATGACTCCGGTCGTCATGGTCGTCCGGTTCTTCAGCACTCTCCGCCTTTGCTTCTGCAGCTTTCTTCTCGGCTTCTGCCTGTTCATTCAGCGCGGCGCCCCAGGCAGCCATGATGTCATCTTCTTCACTCATCAGTTATTATCCTCCACGTCATCATATTCCAGATCTACCACATTAGACTGGCGTGCTTTAATTAAAGTAAGTTCGCTCTTCATTGATTCCGGACGTTTGAGTTTTTCAGTTATTTTCAACGCCACCTTTTCCTTAACCCGGCCGAGTTTGGCATGAAATGTAGGAAGATCCTCCACCAGAACCAGAAGTGACTCCGGCATATCCACCGGTATAATATCCCCAGGCCGCATGGATTTGAGCTGGCGCAGTGTTATGGTAGTTTCCAGCAGTTTCGCGGTAATACCTACCTTAACACCCATAATTTCATCACGAAGAGCCTTCGACCAGCGCATATCAGTATCACCCTTGTCACTCTGCACACCGGCGTCAAGCAGTTCCCTGATCGGCTCCAGCATGGAGTACGGCATGGCCACATGGAAATCCCCGCCGCCGCCGTCAAGCTCAATGTGAAACGAACTTATAACAATTACTTCAGTAGGACTTACAATATTGGCCATCGCCGGGTTGACTTCTGAATCAAGATATTCAAATTCAACCGACATTACCGGATTCCACGCCTCGGTATAGTCCTCAAAAATAATGCGCAGCAGCATCTGGATGATTCTTCTTTCCGTCGGGGTAAATTCACGGCCTTCAATCTTGGTATGTCTCTTACCTTCTCCGCCGAAAAAGTTCTCCACCAGGATAAATACAAGCTGAGCCTCCAGGGTAATAAGCGCGGTACCCTTCATCGGTTTAAAACGGACCATGTTGAGACTGGTCGGAACAAAAAGAGAATGCACATACTCGCTGAATTTAATCATTTTAACACCGTTGATTGATACTTCAGCGGTACGGCGCATCATATTGAAAAGACTGATCCTGAGGTGACGGGCAAAACGTTCATTGACCAGTTCAAGAGTCGGCATACGGCCGCGGACGATACGGTCCTGCGAGGAGAAATCAAAAGGAGTATAACCCAGGTTACTGTTGGGTTGCTCCTCCTTGGGCAGTTCGTCTTCGTCACTGCCGTGCAGCAGGGCGTCAATTTCGTCTTGGGTTAAAATATCACTCATTTTTTCTCAACCGTTTACTGGACAATAAAACCGTCGTACAGGATCTTTTCCACTACCGGCTTGTTTTCAAGCTGTTTCATTCTTGCCTGAACACTGCGCTGGGCTCTTTCCTTTATATCAATTTTACCCTGTTCGGTCTGCAGCATGGCAAAATCAAGCTCAAACAGTTCGTCGGTTATGGCACCTAAAATAGCAGGAAGATGATGTTCAGCAAGCTGTCTGTTCTCATCACCACGGACCATAAGTACGAGTTTGAGCTGCATAATATGCGGTTTCGGCTTTGACTGAACCTTAAGAACAATCGGAGATGGAATTGTCACATAATAAATCTTGTTGGCCTCCATCAGTTTCTGCTGAGCCTCCAGCAAGGATTCCGAATCTTCTCCGCCACCTGAGCCCATCATAAAGAAGACAACAAGTCCGACAACCAGCAGGAGAGCGACAGCACCGACTACAATAAACAGTTTTTTCTTACCACCACCGGAAATCGATTTTAATTCCGCCTCTTCAGCCATCTTTCACTGTCCTTAAGCAAAGTAATCAACTGCGCGATCAGAAACCTTAACGCTAACGTTAATTGAATCCTCGTGCTCACTCCCGTTTATTCTACCAAATGTTTGATCATTTGCACGGGATGTTTCACCATTTTGTGAATTCTGTGCCCAAGATTCCTGGTGTTCAACTGAACTTTCACCAAGGGTTATTCCGCCCTGCTGCATAACCTCACGAAGCCTGTTCATTGATTCATAAACCAGATCTTTGGTTTCCCCCTGCTGCACGATCATGTTGATCCGGACAACCCCCTCCTCCGACATTTGAAGTGAGATCTTCATCTTTCCGAGACCGGTCGGATCAAGATTCATTTCCGCCTCCTTCAGATTCCTTGCCAGCATTATATTAATCTTCTCGGCAATCTGTCTGGCATTTTCCTCATAATTTCTCGACATATGAACCGGTTTCTGGATTTCTGTCAGTTCCTGAAGTTTCTCACTGAACAGCGATTTGTCCGAAGCAAGACCGACAGAACCTCCGGTGTTCGAACCGCCGGATATTTCCTGTTCAACCGAATCACGTGCAGCGGAGATTTCAGCTGAAGTTCCGGCAGCCACGCTCTGCATCTGCGCCGCGAAATTCATCCCCGGATTAAGAGAGGACTGAACATTCGGTGAACTGCCGGACATTCCTGACCCCGCTGAAATATTTCCCGGATCACTGCGTACTGTTGCAGCGGCAGCACGGTTAAGCTCCTTTAAACCGTCAAGAAAAGACATCCGGCCGATGGAATTTTCCACGGTATCCGGCTCAACCAGGGCATCTTCTGACATCACTGCGACTGTTGCGGTATTCATGACATCAGGCTTAGGTTCTGCGTTCAGAAGTTTCATCCGGTTCCGGTTCAAAACTGGATCAGAAAGAGTTTCACCGGCTACGGCTACAACTGTGGTTGCAGCATCAGCTGCGGCATAGGCCCGGCCCGACCAGGATGATACATCAGTCTCTGAAGAGGAGGCATCTGAAACCTGATCCCCCTCATTGAGTTGTAGTGTCTGCGCAATAGATTCCTTCAGCTCAGTACTGGATTGCGTTGCTACTGTTGTCTGCGTATTGTCCTGAAGAATTACCGCAGAGCCGTTATTTGCGGTAACCGCTGAAGCCGATGTCATTTGATCTACACTTTTAACCAGAGGATTTGCACTCCTCGACGCATCCAGAAACGCCATAAACTCTGATACCGGCTCCGCCTGTTCTGAATCAGCCTCATTTTCTAGCGCTTCCGCAGTGTAAAGTTCAGGGCGAATAACCGGTTCCGCACTGTTGTCTGTTTCTGTTTGAACATTCACCGCAGCAAGAGCTTCCTCTGCAGATCCAGACGCGTCAGATACACCGGCTATCGTAATATCCGCCAGTTGCGATTCAAATACCGAAACAGATTCATTAACACTGATGTCACTGCGCTGCAGCGAGATCTCCGCAATTCTGATTTCAGGATCAGAGTCTGCGCTTCTGCCAACAGTCATACCGGTTCCCTCCTGCACTGCTTCTGTCACCTCATCCACCGAACTTTCACTAACGTCACGGCGATCCTTTTCATCAGATGCATTCTTTTTCTGTTCAGTTCCTGATGTTTTCACGCCTTCGCTCCGGCGTTCATTCCGTGTAACGGATGCTTTTGAATCTTCTGATCGCGGCTGTTCCGTATTTCGCTTTTTTGCGTCAGCGTTTCGGCTTTCCGCTCTGGTACTGTTTTTTTCAGGCGCAGTCCTCCCGTTCGTTGTTCCGGATATAGATGTTTTTTTGACGGACCCCTTTGCCGTTTCGCTTATAGAACTGTTGACAGAATTAAGGATTGCTGAAAAATCAGTCTGTTCACTGTTCCTGGCCCTGTACATTTCTCCAACTTTACCGGCGATCCCGGTCACGGTACTTTCACTGGCAATCTGCATATGTAATCCTTACCATACGGCGAATGGTTAAATAATCTCCATACAAACAAGCAAAATACATACCACAGGTTCAATTCATCCCCGAAATTTGCAAAAACACATCTTCAGACCATCTTTTTCTTTGATAAACACCACACTCTACACTATAAAACTTAATTTTAATAATTTATTCATGCAATTAATTAATTTTTTTTAAGTTAATTCTATAGATCTGTTAAATAATTAATGCAATAATACAAATCAAGGTATTAACTTTATTTAATAAAGTTTTATAAGCTTTTAGTTAATTTTATTAATGTAAATTTTTATTTTTTTAGCAATAGCTAGATAAGAAGGTTCAAAATGAGAAATCTATTATTACTATCTGCCATACTGCTCGGGTGTTCCGGGACAGCCGCAGCAGCTTCTGCCGAAACCCCGTCGCCGGATCTGGTGGCAAACGGATTCATTATAATGAGCACTGTGCTGGTTATTCTGATGTCAATCCCGGGTATAGGACTTTTCTACGGAGGAATGGTTAGAACCAAAAATATGTGTTCGATCCTGATGCAGGTTATTACATCCTTCGCACTGATCTATCTTCTGTGGGCCTGCTACGGATATTCTCTGGCGTCAAGTAACGACAGCGGCTCATTTCTGAGTCTGTTCTTCGGAGATTTCTCAAACTCATTCCTGGTAAAACTATCACCTGATACAGTTGATGCGGCTCACTCCAATCTGTCTGAACTGGTATATTTTGCCTTCCAGGGGGCTTTTGCAGCTATCACCGCATGTCTGATAATCGGTTCTTTTGCAGAAAGGATCAAATTCTCAGGATTTCTGATAATGCTGGTGGTATGGTTCACCTTTGCATACATTCCATCCTGGCATATGGTATGGGGCGGCGGATGGCTGGATTCAGCCTTCGGAGTGCTTGACTTCGCCGGCGGTACAGTAGTTCACATCAACGCATCGGTATGTGCTCTGGTAGGTGCATACTACATTGGAAACAGACTCGGTTACGGCCGTGAGGCAATGAAGCCGCACAGTATGACCATGACCATGATCGGTACCGCTCTGCTCTGGGTGGGCTGGTTCGGATTCAATGCCGGTTCTGAACTTACTTCAGACGGGATCTCCGGTCTTGCGCTGGTAAACACCATCCTTGCACCGGCAGCCTCCCTGGTATCATGGACAATTTGCGAATGGTTCCTCAAGGGTAAGCCTTCTCTGCTCGGCGCATGTTCCGGAGCAATTGCCGGACTGGTTGTGATAACCCCTGCCTGCGGTTTTGTCGGAGTAAACGGAGGAATCATTATGGGTCTGATAGGCGGTGCTGTATGCCTGTGGGGTGTACACGGTCTCAAGAAGGCACTGCGTGTTGATGATACCCTCGATGTGTTCGGCATCCACGGTCTTGGCGGGATCATCGGAGCCATCATGACAGGAATATTCTGCTCCCCTGACCTTGGCGGTGTCGGCTTCGGCGGAGATAACACCTCCATCTTATCCCAGACCACCGGGCAGCTGATTTCCGTGGTTGTAACCATCGTATGGACCGGAATTGTGGCATTCGCAGGCTTCTCTCTGGCCAGACTGATTACCGGGATCAGAGTATCACGCGATGAAGAGCGTCAGGGTCTGGATCTGTCCTCCCACGGGGAGCGCGCTTACAACTACTAATTCTAACCAAACAATTTTATATTGTTCCTTATCCAAAATATTTACCTGGCAGCAGGTAAATATTTTTTGACCGGCGCCGTTCTTATTTCTGCACCCGCCCGGTTGAAGGACATTCTGATCGTTGCAACAGTTACCGCTGCGGTGTTTTGCCGGTCTCAGCTTTTCTCCATCATGATATTTTGCGTTTTTTGATAAGCATCAAAAGATTGTTTCTATTTTTATATCTGTATCATTGTTTGAAAATCATATTTGATGCAAAATTAACCATAATGGAATAGTCCGGAGTAAAAGCCATGAGTTTCAACATTCCAAATTCTGACAAAAAAAGGGTAATCATCGTAGGAGGCGGGTTCGCAGGTCTGAGGCTTGCCCAGAAGCTGAAGAATTCCGGATATCAGGTTGTTCTGATAGACAAGAACAACTACAACCAGTTTCCGCCGCTAATCTACCAGATAGCAACAGCCGGACTCCATCCGAGTTCAATATCCTTCCCTTTCAGAAAGCTGTTTGAGGACAGGCGAGACTCCTTCTTCCGTATGACCGAACTTAGAGCGGTCTATCCTGAGGAAAACTACATCCAGACCTCCATCGGAAAAATCACCTATGATTATCTGGTTCTGGCCAGCGGAACCACTACCAATTTCTTTAATAATAAAAATATTGCCGAAGTTTCGGTTCCGATGAAAACCGTTTCAGAGGCAATGGGACTGCGCAATGCTCTTCTTCTGAATTTTGAACGGGCCGTAACATGTACCAGCGAACAGGAACGAAGGGAACTGCTTAACATTGTTATAGTCGGAGGAGGACCTTCAGGGGTTGAAATAGCCGGTGCACTGGCGGAAATGCGCAAATACATTCTCCACAAGGACTATCCGGACATGGATATCTCCCAGGTGAACATTCATCTGATACAGGGGGACAGCAGACTGCTCAACGGCATGAGTGAAAAATCATCGGCGGCAGCTCTTTCCTTTCTCACCAGAATGAATGTAAATGTAAAACTTAACACCTTTGTTACCGATTACCTGGATAACATGGTCGTTATGAGTGACGGAGGCAAAATTCCAACCAGAAATCTGATCTGGGTGGGAGGGGTAACCGCAGGAAAAATTCTCGGAATAGCTGAAAGCTGCGTCGGACGCGGAAACAGAATTCTGGTTGATGGATACAACCGGATAAAGGGTTACAGCAACATTTTCGCCATCGGGGATCTTGCACTGATGCAGAACGAAGATCCGGGCTATCCAAACGGACATCCGCAGATGGCTCAGCCAGCACTGCAGCAGGGTGAACTTCTTGCCAGAAATTTAAAGGCAATGAGCAGCGGGAAGCCGTTGCAGAAATTCAAATACAGAAATCTCGGATGCATGGCGACCATCGGAAAACACAAGGCGGTGGCAGATATCGGATCCTTTACCTTCTGCGGTTTTACCGCATGGTTCCTCTGGATGGCGGTACATCTTATGTCAATCCTGTTTGTACGCAACAAGATCTCCGTTCTGATGGACTGGATCTGGAACTACTTTACCTATGATCAGTCCAACCGGATGATCTTAAGATCCTTCGACAGCCAGACTGCAAAAGAAACAGAACAGCGGCTTAAGGAAAAGCACTGGGGAACAATTAAAGATCACGATAACAACAGCTGACAACCGCTGCTGTTTCTGTGATTTGGCTTATATTTCTTTACCGTTTATGGCCCTTTGATTATAATTACTATAATCGGAAGTCTGTTTCACGGGCCCGTATACGGATACCTGTTCATATCGAAAAAGGACAGACTGTTTAGAAAACACTTCAGTGAACATATAGCAATTAGGACTTTAATCTGATGACAGCAAAAATCATAGACGGCAAATTATGTGCTCAAAATCTTAGAAACTCAGTAAAACAGAAAGTACAACAACGTATCGAATCAGGTCTGCGCGCGCCGGGACTTGCTGTTATTCTCGTAGGTGAAAACCCTGCATCTAAAGTATATGTAAAATCCAAAAGAAAAGCCTGTGAAGACGTTGGATTCATCTCCCGTGCATACGATCTTCCCGATACAACCTCAGAGCAGGAAGTTCTCGCTCTTATAGATCAGCTTAACGCAGATCCTGCAGTTGACGGAATTCTGGTTCAGCTTCCTCTTCCTAAACACATCGATTCCACCAAGGTAATCGAAAGAATTGTTCCGGACAAGGATGTTGACGGTTTCCACCCGTATAATGTCGGTCGTCTTGCCCAGAGAATTCCGGCGCTCCGCTCCTGTACCCCAAAGGGGATCATGACCCTGATCCGCAACGAGGGATTCACCGATCTCAAGGGAATGAATGCAGTGATAGTCGGAGCTTCCAATATTGTCGGACGCCCGATGACCCTTGAATTTCTGCTGGCAGGATGCACTACTCTTACAACCCACCGTTTCACCAAAAATCTCCGCTCATTCGTTGAACAGGCGGACATACTGGTTGTCGCCGTCGGCAAACCGAAATTTATTCCGGGTGAATGGATTAAAGAGGGGGCTATTGTCATTGACGTCGGCATCAACCGTCTGGAAGACGGCAAACTATGCGGAGATATTGACTACGATACTGCAAAGGAAAGAGCTTCCTACATCACCCCGGTACCGGGCGGTGTCGGTCCTATGACAGTCGCAAGTTTAATAGAAAACACTTTGGAAGCATGTGAAAAATATCATTCTTAATAAAGAATAAGAGAAGGTATGCTATGGATACAGAAACTGCAAATCAAAAATTAAAAAAACTGGATTTAATCCTGGTATCGTGTCTTTTATTCGATATTGTGAACGTGGTTCTTTACATGCACAGTCTGATTAATTACAGTTTTCTTCACATACTGACAATTTTCTGTATCGGTTTTGCAAACATTCTGTTCGCGTTCCTTGTTTATTTAAGGATCAGGGATCCGAATTACAAGCTGCTGTACGGCGAAGAAGGGGTCTCTCAATCCAGGTATTATGTAAAAACCATGTTTAAGGGAGCCCTGTTCATTGCATTGGATTTTGCCCTGGTTACCGTGCTGCTCTGGATCTGTTCAATAATGTCACCGAGTGGAGCCGAGGCGGCAATGCACCACTGTTCTGCATCAATAGAACCTTCGTCCAATGCTGATGCAGTCGGCCACATCCAGTATCTTTTTGACAATTTTGCATGCAAATCAGGCAACAGCAAATTCCTTTCATTTATTTCCATTAACCAGGACAATTTCCTTATTGTTGTACTGAACAGACTCATATCAGAAAATCTACGCTGGGGAGTCTGGTGGACTCTGACTCTTTATTCCATTCTGATGATTTCGCTGGTTCCTTTTGTCTGGCTTATTGTCAGATGCGTTCACTGCACCTTTGCAGTGTTCAAAAGAAAAATTATGGTCTGATAAAGAAGATCTGATGTTATAGCGGAATGGCACGATGGATCAAAATCTGAAACTACTTAGACGATTACGCTACTGCATCCTGGCACATTTGGTCATCAGTACATTGACAATCGTGCTCTGGGTAATCACGGTGGTGTTTTTTCTCAAGGAGTATGCGTCTTTCACGGTTACAGTTGATTCATTCGAACTTTTTCTGTACATATTGAACATCTGCACCGTCATATATCTGCTAATCTTCATATTGATTTACAAACCGCACGCGGTAGTCAAAAACAGAGCTACTTCAATAATAGAATGTGCAGTATGGTCCATTGCCACACTGATCGTATTCTACGCCATGAAACTGGGCATTGAAAAATCTTTGGATTTGGTATTGTTTTATCTTGATCCGGCCTCCGAAGTTCGTCATTACGAAAACGTTCTTTTCATCAGTGTAACAGTATTTCCACTGTTTCTGTTTGCTTTTATCATAAGTATTCTTTATGCAGACTATCGGGTATACCGGGAAATCTGCAACTGTGAATACAGTATTGCCAATGGTGCTGATCCTGATCAAATGTGGCAGGAGGAACACCAGACAGAATTGGACGCAAACCGTCAGTAGTCTGCTCAAATATTTTTCCTGATCTTACCTGCCATTTTTATCATAAACCAATCTTTGTATGCAGTTTTGAAACATAAAAAAACCCGGCAACTCACCGGGTTCATCTTCAAAAATCCAAATCTGGTCTGTTATTTCAACTCAATCACATCAAAATCAACTACCGGATTCACATCCTTGCTGTAATCAACTGAATCATAGCCAAAACCGAACAGACTGAGGAATTCCTCCTTGTATTCGCGGTAATCAGTAAGCTGGGAAAGATTCTCAGTGGTAACCTTCGGCCATAAATCCTTGCAGGCCTGCTGAACATCATCACGAAGCTCCCAGTCGTCCATACGGATACGCTGTTCTTCATCAAGCGCGAGATCAGAACCCTGATAAAGTCTTGTTCTGAACAGACGATTAATCTGATCGATCGGTACTTCATGAATATTCTTTTCACGCATTATCTTGAAAACCATAGCGATATACAGAGGCATAACCGGAATTGCAGAAGATGCCTGGGTAACAACTGATTTAAGAACAGTAACATAGGCATTGCCGTTCAATCCTTTGAGTGATTCGCTGATTGCATGGCTGGCGCGATCCAAATCAGCCTTGGCCTTACCTAAGGTTCCATGCCAGTAAATAGGCCATGTCAAATCAGTTCCGATATAGCTGTAGGCAACAGTCTTTACTCCATCCTCAAGAACATCAGCTTCACGCAGAGCCTTCATCCACAGTTCCCAGTCCTGACCGCCCATTACCTTGACTGTATTTGCGATCTCTTCTTCGGTGGCCGGCTGAATTTCAGCTTCAATAATTTCGTCCTTATTGGTATCTACAGCAGTAGTTCTGTAAACCTGTCCTACCGGTTTAAGAGCAGATCTTACAACTTCACCTGTTTCTGGCATTTTTCTAACAGGTGCGGCAAGAGAATAAACTACCAGATCAACCTTACCCAGATCTTTCTTGATCAATTCAATCACCTTGGCCCTGCACTCATCAGAGAATGCGTCACCGTTGATACTTTTGGCATAAAGTCCTGCTTCCTTGGCAAAATGATCAAATGCGGCAGAATTATACCATCCTGCAGTTCCCGGCTTTTTCTCTGTACCAGGCTTTTCAAAAAACACACCGATGGTTGCAGCATTTGAACCGAAAGCTGCAGTTATACGGGATGCAAGTCCGTATCCGGTAGAAGCTCCGATAACCAGAACCTTTTTCGGACCGTCTTTAACAGCACCCTGTTTTCTGGTTATTTCAATCTGTTTTTCAACATTGGCAAAACATCCGCTTGGATGGGTGGTTGTACAAATAAAACCACGTACTTTTGGTTCAATAATCATAAAAACTCTCTTTAAATTTAAGCAATCAAAAATATTAACCTGTTCCTATACACACTCTGAAAATTACGGAAATGAAATCCGATCGCATCAGTCTATATTTTTCAGGAAAACAGGCTCAGCTGTTTTCCTTTACGGTTTATTTCAAAGATTTTGTTGATTCCCAGACAATCTCTCCGCTGTCAACTCTGATGAGATAGTACATCAGATACAGACCGGAATTCTCCTTTCCAACCGCACCGTAGAATACATAATCATACTTCTGTGCACGGGCAAGACTTGCCAGGCTTGACCAATCACCGTTAGCAACGTCATTGTACTCCATTTTGGAACGCAGAGATCTGATGCTCTCGTCACTTGCCATCCTGAACTTTCCGGCCCCGCTGTATGAAGAGACGATCTGCCGGGTAAGCTTGTCAGTATTGTAAACAAGCGGAGGATCACAGGCAACGGTCTCCACGTACACCACAGAATTGTTAGGCATTTTTGAATACGAATCAGGAATCATCGATTTGGATGCTTCCTGTAGAGCCGTCTCTCTGACCTTGGTATCTCCGACATATTTTACAGAAGTAACAGCTTCGACGGTCGGTTCTGCAGGTTCGGTTTTAACTTCCACTGACTGGATCGGTTTGGTTTCATTACCAGCAGTTTCACTGGCAGCAACCGAAGGCTGATATACGGTATTGTCAACCACATTGGCTTCGGTTACCAGCGGCTGATCTGTTCCTGATCCCGCTCCTAGAACGACATTACCGTTTTCGTCCTTGCGGTAGGCAACAGCCTCCTCTATTTTACTCTGACCTGAACCGGTGGACACAACTGTTGAACGGTCCTCTTCAATTCTTGAACGATCCGCGTAGCGGTTCTGCAGCAGCGAACATCCGGAAACAAAGTATGAAATGAACAGAACTTCAAAACTAGTAATCAAAAATTTATTCATAGCAAACAAACCTCCCGTGGGGAAGGATCCATTCTCCTTTTATGAAAACAATCAGTTGCAGAAACCTTTGCTGTGAAGAGGCTCACCTCCAAGCAGGTGCATATGAAGATGTGCAACCTCCTGACCTCCGTCCCTGCCGCAGTTGAATATCAGACGGTAGCCGTTTTCCGCAAATCCAAGATCCTTGGCAATTTTCTTGGCAACAGTAAACAGTTTACCGACCAGAATTTCATCCTCCGGTTCGATTTCATTAACAGAAGGAATTACCTTGTTTGGAATAATAAGAATATGTACCTTTGCCTTAGGGGCAATATCTTTGAATGCAGTTACAAAATCATCCTGATATACAATCTCTGATGGAATTTCGTGACGGATGATCTTACTAAAAATTGTTTCTTCTGCCATTTTCTGCTCCTTAATAATTCAGCTAAAAAATAAAATTTCCGGACGTTCTAGACCGATATTTCATCAAGGGTCTTACTGAAACTCTCCATAAACATCTCCTCGAAATACCGGATCCCGGGGGAATGCTCCTTTCTCTTTAACAGTTGCTGTTCCAAACGCTGTTTGGCCACCAGAAACTCCTTATTGCTTGCTTTGAGTTCATTGTCACACTTAATAATGGCACAAATGGTGTCTGCGTCCTTCACAATCCTTTTTACATCAGGATCAACAAACTTCGAGGAAATCAAAGCTCTGAAATCATCTTCGAAATCTGACGGCATGAATTCGATGAGCTTATCCTCGGCAAGGTGTTCAAGATGTTTGTATGCTTTGGCAATGTCTTCATTGAAATATTTTACCGGTGTTGGAAGATCTCCGGTAAAAATCTCGGCAGCGTCGTGATAAAGAGCAACCAGCACCACATTTCCGACATCAATACTGGCGCCGCAGTAGCGGTTTTCGATCAGAGCAAGCATGTGAGCCACCACCGCCACCTGAAAGCTGTGCTCTGCCAGATTTTCCTCTTTGACATTACGCATCAGAGCCCATCGGTTTATAAAACTCATACGGGCTATCTGAGCAAAGAAATTACTCTTTTCCAAACCGCACCTACTGATGATAATTCTTCAGGAAATGAGCCAGTCTGTTTGCTGCATCTGTCAGAATTTCCTCATTAGGCAGGAAGGTTATTCTGAAATGATCAGGCTTAGGCCAGTTGAATCCGGTACCCTGAACCATCAGAAGATGTTCCTGTCTTAACAGATCAAGGATCATTTTACTGTCATCCTTGATATTGTATTTCTTCACATCAACCTTAGGGAACATGTACAAGGTGGCCTTCGGTTTTACGCAGCTGATCCCCGGTATGTTGGTAAACAGTTCATAAAGAAGATCTCGCTGTTTTCTTAATCTTCCACCAGGAACAATCAGTTCGTTGATACTCTGGTAGCCACCCAGTGCGGTAGGGATCGCCATCTGGAACGGAACATTGGAACACAGACGCATGGTTGCCAGCAGTTCCAGACCGCTGATATAACCTTTAGCCCTGTTCTTCGGTCCGCTTATAACCATCCAGCCCTGACGGAAACCGCAGGCACGGTAGGCTTTGGATAAGCCGTTAAAGGAAAGAGTCAACACATCGTCACTGAGTGTGCACATAGCACGGTGGGCAGTATCATCATACAGGATCTTATCGTATATTTCGTCTGCAAAAACAACCAGATTATTCTGTCTTGCCACTTCGAGAATTTCCAGCAGGACATCAGTACTGTATACTGCACCGGTCGGATTGTTAGGATTTATTACTACAATACCTTTTGTACGGGGAGAAACCTTCTTTTTAATATCATCAAGATCAGGGAACCAGCCCTGAGCTTCATCACATATATAGTGAACAGCCTTTCCTCCGGCCAGATTAACAGCGGCAGTCCACAGCGGATAGTCAGGAGCAGGAACAAGGACTTCATCGCCGTTGTTCAACAGAGCCTGCATTGACTGAACAATCAGTTCTGAACAGCCGTTTCCTATAAATACATCGTTAACATCCACGTCACGAAGACCCTTCTGCTGGTAGTTCTGCACAATAGCCTTGCGTGCACTGAACAGACCCTTTGAATCGCAGTAACCCTCATTGTGGGGTATATTTACAATTACATCCTTTACAATTTCTTCAGGAGCCTCAAATCCAAAAGGGGCTAAATTTCCAATGTTCAATTTTATAATTCTGTGACCTTCATCCTCAAGGCGGCGAGCCTCCTGATGAACGGTACCCCTTATGTCATAACAGACATTGTCAAGCTTGTGAGATTTCTCAATATTCATAGATTTTGTAAACGCTCCATAATAACCTTTGATGCTAGTTAAGATTGTTTAAAATCAGCAATCCAGCCTTTTCTTTTTTCAATAAGAATTAACTTTTTATAGGAAATACCCCTTGAAATAATATTTCCATCAATATCTTTAACAAGGTAGGAGCCACTCTGTCTCCTACCGTATATAAATCCTGTCTGATTGTTTATCCTGACTTTATCA
>ODAI010712941.1_pt1 | contig 55465 bp, 42 predicted proteins | sample 1539321 | NCBI WGS metagenome assembly ODAI01 (sample SAMN02144231, study PRJEB22623) | gut metagenome | biome: sheep rumen | host: Ovis aries | place: New Zealand | reverse complement strand
TCTTCTTTTGTGTATTTCATGGTAAGCCTCCTGTTCACTTCAGGGCTGTCCTTGTCCAGAGATGTTTTTTCACTGTTTCCCATTATACATCTTCTGTACAAAAATTACCCCCTCCGTGTCCAATTTAAGCTTACCACTGCACGTCAGATAATTCTTTTTTCTGATAAGCAAGATAAGATAGAAAATCGATTCGCAACTGCTGATTTATTTCCTCAAAAGCAGCGCATGCATGCAAAGGCAGTAAAAAATGCAGATAATTATTTTAGGGGGCTGAATTAATGAGCGAAAAAGAGTCAAAGACTAATTCTCTGAAAACAAACAATCCTTCAGACGGCAAGGTGTTAATTCACTCACTTGTTCCGCCAACAAGCAAACACCCGAAAGCACCACCCAGACCAAAGACAAAAGGGAAATAATAGGGCAGACATATGAATTACGATATGATTTCGAAGGATTGGAAAGACCAGAAGAAAAAACCTGAAAAGCCAAAAGGTTCGATTGTTCCACCCTCACCTTCACATCCAAAAGCACCGCCAAGGCCGAAAAAAGGATCAAAAAATACTTAATTCCTATTAACAAATCAATAAAGACAACTTCATGTAAATCAAAGAAACCACTGTACAAAACACCTGAATGATCACTATGGCGCGAGGAGTTAACCGCTCCCCGCGCCGTGCATTTTTCTTTTTGGCTGTTTTTCGCTTCTTTACCCTTTCTTCACCCATCCTGTCCATTTTCCACATTTTTGGTCTCTCAGGGCTTGAACAGGCCGCCTTTTTCCACAACCAGCTTAAATGGAAGAGGCGTTGCCTCTCAGTAGCCATTTAAGCTATTTTGAGACAACGCCTTCTTTATTCATTCTATAAACTCGTATTTGAAGTCCAGGTGTGTTTCTATGATGAAATCAGATAAGGCCTTTTCTATTTCATGTCGCGTACAATCAGAGGGGAGATGGATATACAAGTCATCAATGGCACGACTACAGGCAACGTAAAAAATCCTAGTAAACTCATCGGCAGGGGTCTCAGCTGTGATAGTTGGAGATGCAAATAGATTCGATAGTTTAATTTTATCACGACTTGTCGGTACAACACCAACAATTACTATTGGCCATTCTAATCCCTTTGCTTGGTGGACGGTCATGTATTTGCTGTTTTCCGAAAAAACCTCATGGAATAGTCGGAAAGACGTGTCCCATTCTAATGCGCTAACTGCTTCAATCAGATCGGGTCTCTCTTGCTCATCGAATATCGGAACCTCAAAGGGGCCATTAGGATTCAGTACCTGCCGTATCTCTAAAAACTCTTCTTGTACAATAGTTTCGTTGAATCGCTTTAATATCTCAACCGTCTTGGCTTGCGCTGATATAGAATCAAAGAGTTGCTTTGCGAGTTTATCAAAGGAAAAAATAATTCTCGGTGTTAGTTCCTTCAAAGCGAAGCACGAGTAAACCCGTATCGCACTAATCATGTCAACAAAGGAATTTGCTAAATAACTTAAATACAGGTTAAAGATAAAACGAAAGGCCCTAACCCAAGTTACATTATTGTTCTCAACTATTTCTTCACGAATCTGTATTGGCGTACCGGAATATGAATTATATATTTTGGATAACAACACTGACTGCTCTGAGCTTATGTTTTGAATGTAATTAAATGCAGCTGCCCATGTACGAGTAAGAACGACACCTCCTGCTGAAACGAGTGATGAAACTAATTCCTTAACATGTTGGGAATCGCCAATAAGAAAATGGATTGGCTTTGCTTCAGATGTGTTTTTTTCAACTTCATTAATGTACTTCCTTACGCTTACTTGCCTTACTGTTGGATCAGATTTTCGAATGTAATTACAGAAGTTTACAATGTTCTGGGTTGATCTCCTGTTGTTGTCGATAGAACCACTCCAGTCCTGCCCTTCGTGAATACAAAAGTTCAAAAAATCAGTTGGCTTTGCTCCTTGAAAACTATAGATGGATTGGGCGAGATCACCCACAAGGCCTATTTTCGTGGATTTTTCACCAATCAGTTTTATTATAATTGTTTGTAAAGGACTAGTATCTTGAAATTCATCAACGAAAACAAAAGGAAACCTTACCCTAAGCGCATATAATGCTGCAGGGCAACACTGCAAGACTCTTAAGCCGAAATATAATACCTCGTCGTGAGTCAGTTTGCGAACAACATCCCAAAGGTACTGCTTAATTGCTATCTCATGTCCATCTTTTATCTGTTTTGAACGTGATAGATCCGGTGCATATGGCAGATCGTTTGATACGGCATGGATATATTTATTGATATCCACTTGCACTTCACCCATGATTTTTTTGCTATATGCTATCTCATCGTCTTTGAATTTACCGTTGTTATAAGATTTAATATAGCTATAGATGGACTCTCTTTCTATGCCGTGAAGAATGCCAATACCTTCGATTTGAGATGTAATGATCCCTGTACCAGTCAGCTCAAAGCCAAAGTCTAATCGAATAACATCAATAAGCGTTTCTTGGAATGGCTTTATGATGTTTTCAATTATAAAACCATGAATCGTATATGTTTCAACGTAATCAGAATAATTCTCAAGTCTCTGCTTTATCTCATTTACCGCAGCATTCGTATAGGTAATGCAAGCTACTTTTCTAGACCGGCTTTTGTTTATAATCTCGTTTGATGCAACAATATTCTTTATGTTTTCAACTAGAAAATGCGTCTTGCCTGCACCTGGACCAGCAAACACTTTGAAACAATGGTTTAGCTGTTCCTTAGAGAGGATTGTACTTGAAGTCAGTTCCTCAGCCATTCTAAACCCTCCCGGATATAGTTCGGAACAGGAATACTGAGTTTTCCGTTTTCATCGAAAAATGCTTCATTTGTGAGAATTCCTAATGCCAAATCGCCTTTTTGATTCTTGGCATAATGCAAGAACAACTCTGCCATGGCGATCTTTTTGTAAGTGTCTTTATTCTCCTCGGTTTGATCATTTCTATCTGCAAAAGCATTTAAGTATTTTCCTACAGTTTTCAGTACCCTTCCATCAATTTCTCCTTTGCAACTCTCCCAAACCGCCAAGTCCATACCATGCCTATCGACAAACGATTGCAGTGAATCACATGTGACCATTTTAAACAAGCATGCAGCCAACGATACATCCTCAAAACATGATAATAGCAACTCATCTTCAAATGTTCTTCCGCAACCTGTTTGTGTTACGATTTTGAGCCCATCAAGCGAGAAATAGTTTTTAAGTTTCCTTATATGTGGTGCCTCATAGGAACGGTATTCTTCAATACCGCAAAGCTTTCCATCTTCTATCCAATCAAAATCATTATCTGTAATGCAAAGGACTTTCTTACTAACCCTATTTCCGTTATAAAGCTCAATAAAGTATTCAAAAAGCTTTCCTCCTACTTCAACGATTGAAATGTGTTCATCTTCATACGGAATACCACATTTGTCCATAAAAGCCGGCATAAGGAGCTTTTCGGCAATACCTTCAACAAGTATTACTTTGTCAGCAAATAGCATGTCGGATCTAGTTACGTCCAAAAACTTTGACAAATGTCTTTTGGCCGCAAGTTTTCTGGCTTGCAGTTGTTTCCCAGATACATCTCCTTCTGCGCAGGAATGAATAAATTGTTTTTCGAGACTCTGTTGTTTGCAGTCCGGAGGGATCGTTGTTCGATCATATGCAAGCATAAACATGTTATCCAGTCCAGCAACTGCGGAAATGTTGCTGGAATGAGTAGTAACAAACACCTGCTGGTTTAGTTTATCTTCCTTATCCAAGTTCCGCAGATATTTGAACAGCTTGTACTGCATTGCGGGATGCAAATGTGCTTCTGGTTCCTCCAAACATAGAACTCTGAAATCTCGACCCTTTTTAATTTCGGTAAGCTTAATCAACATATAAATATTGATTAAATTATTGTAGCCGAGTCCATTGTGATCCAGAGGAATTCTAAAGCCGCCCTTCGTATCTTTGACCTCTGTTAAATAAGCATTTGAAGCATCTAGATTCGCTCTAACTACTGAAGCAATGGCAACATGGCCTTTTTTCAACCCGATCTCATTGTCTTCAGTTTCAAATAAATCAGCTAATTTTGTAATTGTTGGTTTCAGTATTACTTCAAGTTCTTCGGAAGTCTTTCTTCTGAATTCGTCAAGAGTGATCGCTTGAGCGGGATCTTTAGTGAACTTTTCTATCTCTTTCTTTGTTTCTTTTCGTACTTCTTCACTTGTTCGTTCTGCCCCAATAAATCTAAGATCAAATATTCCCGTAACATCCTTCTGATCTGCTTTCGTATCACTTAACCCATTTGTATACGTCCAAGCGTAATGCTTCTCGACAAATCGCTCTAAAACGGCTAAGTAACTCTCAAAGTCTGTTACTCTGCTTACTTCTGTTTTATAGTCACCTAAACACTTTGGATCCAGGGCGAAAACAGCCCGAACCCTAGCTGCAATTGCATATTTAATTCTACCATTCTCTTCTTGGCGTGTACTTGCGAACTCTTTGATGCCTAAAAACGGAAGTAATCTGACAATGCTTTCATCATCCGTATCATCTTCAAAAATCTCATGACTGATGTCATATTCAATTAGAATACTTGGCGCTGATTCTACGTAGTCAGTTGTGAATGATTGTAAGTTATTCTTATTGAAATCATTGATAGAAATTTCGCCCGGAGAACAAAGGAGTTTAATTGCATAGAGAAGTCCAGTCTTGCCAGAATTGTTGGCCCCGATAATTACATTTAACCCTTTGTGGAACTCCATTGTGAAGTCACTAAAGTTTCTATAGTTCTGAAGATGAATCCTCTTGATGAACATTAACTTATACCCCTTTTTGGACGGTAAGATATACCCCTTATGAGTACTTTTGTACACATAAAAGCCTATCATCCATTCATTTTTCTTGAAAGACGCCGATCTCGCATTTTGTTCCAGATAGAATGAAGAAGGGCCACTTCGTGTTCAGAGAGGCCAAGTCCCTCATATAGAAGAACCTTGTCTGTATAGGTGAGGATATCCTCGTATTTCCCTTCTCTCTGAAGTCGGTCGATCTTCGCGATATCGAGTTTTTCCGCACCAATCATGGGAATGCGGAGTTTACGCATTTCTCCCGGCTCAAATGTCAGCACTCCGCCCCCGTAGCTTCTACCAAGCGTTTCACTCAAAGCAAGTGTATACGTGTTGATAAAGGCAGCCGCTACTGCTTTCCCATCAACACCGTCAAAAAAGCGTACTTTGTGCAATGTATCTGTAACTAAGGCTCCCGTTGGGTTAAGGATCATTTTGGGATATAGATTAGCTTGCCTAATGAGGAATGCATCCGCCGTCCACGAAGTTGGAACGATGTACCAGCGTTTCCGGATGCGGCATTTATAGTTTTTGTTAAACTCTTTCTTTTCACCCCATTGGATATAATCTTGTGCGCTTTTGCTCAAGTCCTCAATGGGGAGATTGTCCGGCATGAAAATGGATACTCGTTTTCCGGATCCACGTAGTTTTGCAAATTCAGTCTCAGATAGAATAACACCCTTTACTTGCTCTGCGCGGCTTATTATTGGCTTCATTTCTGCCTGGAGCCCTCGTTCAACTACAGTTGTCCAATCAGCAAGGAAAAAGTCATTTTCGCCACTTACAAGGCCAACATTTACTTCGTATAAGTCTACTGCGTTTGAAATACGTGCGTCATTATTGAGCCTTTGCAGCGTCTCCAATTCTTCATTAGTGAGGTAGTACTTTACCCATTTGTCGCTGCCGTGATCTAGTATTTTTGTTTCTGTTTGTTCAATAGCGACCAGATCATATTGATTGAGTTCAGCCAAACCATCGAGTTCAATGACACGAATCCCTTTTTGATCCGAGTGTTTTTCTCCAAGGAGCAGTATTACTTCTTGCTGGATTTCATCAAAAACCAGCCTCTTAAATGTAATCAGTGTTAGCTGATCAAAATGTGAGCTCAAGTAATTTCTCGCTTCGGAAGCATAATCAACCTGGAAGAGCTCCGCAGGAATAACCATGCCAATCCTTCCCGTTTCACTGAGTGCTTCACATGATAATAGGAGAAACGGAAGCCAAATGTTCGTTAGGCGATTCGGATGAAAGCCATGTTTTTTCATTAAGTCAAATGCTACTACCCTGTATTTCTCATCAAAGTTCTGATACCTAATGAACGGTGGATTGCCCACGATGACATCGTATGTTCGGCGACCTTCAATTTCATTCCGATAATAAGTGAAGAAATCCTCATTGATGATCTCGTAGCCATATGCTTCTGACTTGTGAGCTTCATTCGCAGCAAGCTCTACGCCTGTAACATCTTTCATATGGGTACCGAAAGACTGCTGCTCTCTTTTTCTTACAGCAGAAAGAAAGCTACCATCACCACAACTCGGCTCTAAAACACTGTCGGTATCTTTTTTAACTGCCCATTTTACGATAAAATCAGCAATATCTGACGGTGTGTAATAACCGCCTCGAAGTTTGTTAAATCCATCAATTGCTTTCATTTTCTTCTTCCACCTGCATTCCTGCAACGCCATATAGCGAGTCAATTATTGCGGACAACTCTTTCTCTGTAGCCTCCGCAGCTCTTTCATACGTTCTTCTTTCTGTGGAAGACTGCGCTTCGTTCATTTGAGTTCTGAGTGCTTCAATCATATGAACCTTTTTGACAATATTGTCATGTGTCTCCACAAGCTCTCTATTCGAAAAATCAATCCTGTAAATCGGGAGCTCAGCAACGAACTGCTTCCCGTGCGAATAATAATCCCCTCGGAAAGTACTGCCGCTGTTTTTGACGATCAGTTCCATTAGCCAATGGTTTAGGATGGCTTGGACATAGAATATAGACTCCTTCGTATCGTTCTTCATCTCTATGCCATAATACGGACCATTTCCACCGCCAGTGAATAACACGAGTTCCTTATCATAAACATAATTTGAATCAGTAGAGAGGACCGGCCATATTAGATGTTCCCCGGAGAGAAATCGACTCAAGCTTTGACTGCGGCCATAAGCGTACCAGTTCTGTTGAGTTCTGGCTGGAACCATATTCCGTTTATCCAGTTCATCCTTAAACGACAGTAAATACTCATAAGCATAAGGATAGTCCGACTGCATTTCCTCATTTTCGATCAGTCTTGGCCGTCCGTCCACATTTTGATACGGGAAGATTATATAGGTGTTAGGAATAATGCGCTGATACTTAGTCAGTCTGGCATCATAAATGCTTTTCTTAAGAATACCTTTCTCAATTTTTCTGTTGGTGTGATTCTTGTCGCGGAAGTAAACATAGTTTTCATCTTCGGCATCGGCAACAACAATGTAAACCTTGTCATTACTCGTCTGTAAACCAACAAAAACATGTGATAAGGCTTTAAGTGGGCTGCATTTTTCACCAATCTGTTCAATTCGTTCCTTAATCTGCTTGGGAATAAATGTCCATGGATCTTTACTTAAAGTGTGCAAGGGGTAGCTATCGAATTCAGTCTTGTGTTCAAATAAAAATCTGTTCCAATCCTGCACAAAAGCGATTTCATAAGAGTCATGCGCTTTCTTCTCAAGAATCAAAATGCATGTATAAGTGCTTCTGTTTTTGAATGCTTGATGCGTACCAAAATGGATGATCTTGTTAACAGCGCTATGAGCAGCAAGGAATTTCCTCAGGTCTTCCCCTGAAGCGATATTCATAAACTTGTGAGGCACTATATATCCGATTATTCCATCAGCTTTCAGCAAGGACCATGCACGTTCGATGAATAAGAAGTATTTATCCATAAGGCTTGATCTGGCTGTGAAGTACCCTGAATGATAGTCCTTATAGAACCCATATTCTTTTGGTGAATAATGAACCATATTTTGAACGCGGATATACGGCGGATTTCCGATTATAACATCGAAGATGCCCTCCCCGAATTCAGCCGTCCAGTCAAACATGCGAATCTGCTGCAGGCCGCCCGGTCGTGTAAAAACATCAGGATCATACATCGCATATTCCGGTCCGACCAAGCTGTTGCCGTTTTTTATATTATTATCCATTGCCGGCAAGATACACAGCGAATACTCTTGGGCGAAAGCGTCAAGTTCATCTGTGTTCGTATCCTCAAGCAGCTTCAGGAAAAGGCTGAATTTTGTCACTTCTACTGCTAGTGGATCAATATCAACTCCCCAAATATTGCGCAAGAGAATACTACGGCGAATTGCATACGAAAGCTGGTAATCATCCTTTCCTGATGAAACAATAAGGATCCCATCGCGAACAGCTTTCTTGAGATCGTTTTTAATATGCCATTCAATACAGAAATTGACCGTGTATTCGTAAGCAGAGAGGAGGAAGTTACCAGAACCACAGCAGATATCAGCAATTCTGATGTTCTGCACTTCATCCAGAGTTTTCCCCTTGAAAGCGGCAGAAAGAGTTTGCTCAACAATAATATCAGTTACATTTTTGGGTGTATTAACCGCGCCCTGTGAATCAACTGCTTCCGGTTTTTGCTTTGCTGCAATAGTTCCATCAGCGCAGATAACAAGCTTTTCTGCCAAGAACAACTCATAAATCTGACCGATGATATAAGGATCAACCACACTGAACTCATAGGAATTGTTCGGATAGTAAAGATCTTTGAAAATGCCTAACAGCACGTCATCAGAAACCGCGAACTGGTCTTCCTCTAAAACAGCAAAGAGACCCGAGTCATATTTCTTATCTGCAGTTGCAAAGAGACTCTTTAACTCTCCATAAGTGTGGATTTCCCTTAGTGTTTCGTAGCGCTCAAAACTACGATCTTCACAAATACGGAGGAAGATAATCCTGTTAAGAATTCTTTGAACAGAAATGTTCAGTGTATCTTCAGAGATGGAAGGCGTGTTCTGATAAATGTTTTTACCTAGACTTAAGCGCCAGCCATTTATCTGCTTCAGAAAGTATTCGTCAAATGGTTCGTGTCTAAAAGAACTGGTGACATGATTAAAGCGAGTAGAAAAGTCTCCCGACAGGACCGATTCTTTTGATAAAAGGGCATAGATCTCCTCGAACTTTTCCTCATACTCCGTGTAGGAGTAATGAGCAATTAATGCGACACCAATATCGTCAGTCTCGACGGGTCGAACACTGCAGTCGTATATATACAAATCGGCAAAATTAGTGAGAACAGAAACCTTTAGGTTACCGCTCCACCCGTAACGACGCAACTGAAATGCGGGGGCACAATCACTCGTAATGTCAACTGCGGGTTTCTTTGTTTCCAAATAGAAGAAAATATCTGTGCCAATTCGGAAAGAGTAGTCCGGTTTTTTGCTCCGCAGGTATCCGTCTTCGTCAACTTTTACTGTTGCCTCGTGAGTTACCTCTCTAAGATGCTGGGGCAAACCAGCCTCATTATCCACATCCCAACCGAGCGCTTTAAAGAATGGATTAACAAAATCTACGCGGACTTCAGTCTCATTGTATGTTTGACGAGTGTACTCGGTAATATGAGAAGAAAACTGATGAACACGCTCTGATAATCTTGCCTTACAGGCTTCCCGATCAAGTTGAGAACTCATTTCCGTTACTCTCCTTCCTCCATGACAGGTACTACGTCCATTATGTCACCAATGTTACAATTTAAGGCTTTACAAACCTTCAGCAGTACTTCCATGCTTACAGTTTCGCCCTTGGACATTTTGGTGACGGAGGCCCAGCTAATACCAGCCAATGCCTGTAAATCCTTCTTTTTCATGTCTTTATCAATGAGCAGCTTCCAAAGTTTTTTATAGCTGACAGACATTGTGACACCTCTTTTCTAATTCAGACGGTATTAATAAAACTACAATAGCTTTAGTCAATAACTATCTATATTTTACAGCAGTAGTTGCTGAATAGTCAATAATTTTCTTCGCAAACACTAGAATTGTCATCAGCACAATTGACAATGTGGCTTAAAGCTGATTGACAAAATAAAATAAGCTATTCTATACAATTAGGCACCCGGAAGGTCGTTGAAATCAACGGTTTCCGGGTGCCGATTCCTTATTGGCTGTATATTATTCTGTATCTGGGATTCTGGTCACTTTTCCTGTTTCTTGATCCACTCCAGCAAGCTGTCACGTGTCACAAGTAGGCGACGTCCGATCTGCAGGGTTGGAAAGTCGGCGCTGCGAAGCAGGCAATAGCTGGTTGCTCTGGATATGTTGAGTGCACCGGCTAAATCGCCCGCATTCAGAACGGTTGGAAGGTCATCGAAAGAATTAAATCGCGGTTTACTTTCCTTCCGATTTTTCTTTTTCTCATCCAGCGTGTAGATGAATTCATCCAGAACCATTTCCTCGGCAGTAGCTCGTGCAGCGTTCATTTCCTGAACCCAACGGAGCTGATCTTCCGTTTTGAGTTTTTCTGTGATTCCCCGTTGTACCGAGAGTTCAACCACGATCTGGTCAAAGCGTTCCTGGGCTTGCTGGTCGACCTGGGCCAGGTGCTTGTCCAGTTCACCAGTGAGCGCCCAGCTGGAATAGAGCGCCTTATGGTTATCCATCAAATAGTGCTTGCGGAGCAGCCCCCACTTGCCGAGAGGCGTGCTTCCTGCTATGCTCAGTTCCGGAATAAGTAATCATTGGTCATTTTGTAGGTCCCTCCGATGTTTTCAAACGTTGTGTTTTTCATGTTCTTTCCTCCTGTTTTTTGACCCTAACGGATACGCGAATAAGCATATACGTCGCAGTGACAGGTTGGAAAAATCGACATTTTTCTGGTATTTACCTGCTTTCGCAGATATAAATGTTTCACGCAGATTTGCCTTGCTCTTCGAATCCTTGTTTCCGTAATCTGTTTCGCTGTCTCGGTTGTGCTTATTTATATAAGCTTTGCAGCTTCAAAGAATCCAACTGATAATACTCATCCTACTCAAGAGTCTGAAATAACGTCACCCCCGGAAATCACGCCAGAGCCGAACGACATCATCCAGCAGCCTCAGGATCTGGAGGTTTATCCATCAGATACAGCGAGATTTACAGTGGTCGCTTCCAGAGCGGTGAAAAGCTATACATGGCAGTATTTAAAGCCTGGAGCTTCGTGGAAAAACGTAACATCTTCTATTTTCCCCAGTGCAACGACGGACACGCTTACATTTGTCGCCAACGACAGCCACAACGGGTTTCAATACCGCTGCATCGTCCGTTTTGAAGACGGGACCTCAGAGGTTTCTGATCCGGCAAAGCTAACGGTAAAAAGCTATTGAGTGACAAGCGGAATCATGTTGCAACGTTTCTTATGATTAAGCCTTTAGATTTGGCGTAGCTCACTGTATAGGCTGTCCCACCTGAGTACCTCGTAAGATAGGCAATGCACAGGCTGCTGTTATCTACCAGATGACGGTTTCGCTTGAACATGCAGTCGCGTGAGTATTTCTGTGCGGTATAGACCACTTCATCTGCAGCTGCTTTAATCCGTTCGTATTCTGCTATGTCCTCCGGCTTCCAGCCTCGTGTCTGCGAAAGGCAGGGGAGAACAAGGATCAGCTTTATATGGGAATAGGATTTTTTTAGCCGTAATACAGTCTGAGCTGCGAGTGTATCGTAGCCAAGCGCGCCACCTGTCGCGAAGAATTGATAGCCTTTTTCAATGGCTTCAATCAACTCGTCCTCTGTTTGCTTTTCGATCTTTCCTCGTTGTAATAACGGTATTGCTCTGTGCCCCGTGAAGCAGGCTGTTCTTTCCTTCATTTTTAACACCCTCCAGTTGTAAATAATAATTATAACACAAATCCAGTATTTGGAACAGACAAGGCGCGAGGATTTCCTCGCGCCTTGTGTATTCTCCCTCGTCTTGGTGTGTAATAATAGCTTTTTCTCAACAAAAAGGTTGACAATTCTACTAAATAGATTGATAATAATATCAATGGAAATGGAAAGAATAGAACAAAATGTTTATAGAAGTCTAAGCTGATAGTATGAGAAAGCAGCGTTGGATGTCCTGTTCATCTGGAAGAAGGATGAAACGAATCCCGCTGAAAGACGAATGCCATCAGAGCTGCCGCGGTTCTATTACCGCCATTGCATCAAGGGCTGCCAGATTACCCGGAATAACAGTCAACTATATATGATAAAAGATTGTACTGAAAGACAATAGTATCCGAATGAAAAAGGATCATATTACAAAAGATTGCTATTATAGTATGAATTGCGATCTACAAATAAAGGGAGCAGAGAAATGGAGAAAGTCGTTGATTCGGGTCTTAAAATCGACCTACATATTCATTCAAAAGCGTCCCATGCAAAAGATGGGAGAAAAGTTGCCAACAACACACTGGAGAACATACCGCTCCTGGTATCTAAGCTTACTGAGAACGGAGTCAATATATGCGCTATTACAGATCATGATGTTTTTTCTTATGAAATGTATCACGCGCTGAAAGCTGCGGAAAATCAGAACAACTCCATCTTGAAAGTGCTTCCGGGCGTTGAATTCTCTGTAACCTTTCGGCATGAAAGCTTAGAAAAGATGCTGCATATCGTTGCTATCTTTTCTGACGCAGATGATGAAAAAGTAAAACAGATGGAGCGGGCTATTCAGGCCAACCGCCCGGGACAGAATGGATCGTATACCGAAGAAGAGATGCTGTCTTTGCTGCGGGAAATCTCCCTGGACACGATTCTCATTGTGCACCAAAAGAGAAGCTTAGCAGGGAAAGATCCCGGCGGAAATGACGCCAATGCGCTGGGCAAAGAGAAATTTTTTGAGTTTGTGGACACAGACTATTTTGAGGCGTTTGAGTTTCGAAACAAACGGAATGAAGTGTTCAACCGGACGTATGTTTATGAGCAGGGGCTGGAAGAAAAGGTCCGCTTTGTTACGGGTACCGACTGCCACGATTGGACGGTATACCCGGCAGAAGGCAAGTCGGATAAAAACCCATCGCAGTTTCCATATACATATGCAAAATGCCTCCCTACATTCAAAGGGCTTGTCATGGCTATGACGGATCACACCCGGTTGAAGACCGGAAATAATAGCTTTTTCTGTAACGACAAGTTTTACTTGCCCGAAATCACTTATAAACAGGGAGACCAGACTACTACCATTCCCTTATCCAAAGGGCTTAATGTTATTATCGGCGACAATTCCGTTGGCAAATCCTTAATGCTTCATGCATTGACGCGCTTTAGAAAACAAGAAGATAAGATTCTTCCGGCCAGCGTCGTCAGAGGATATAGAAAGTTCCTTAAAGAGCATGAAATTGAACTGAAGACACAGCTTGATGATGATCAGGTTTTCACCTTCGACATGCAGGGAGAAGTTCGCGCAAAGTTTGAAGAACAGACCCTCCCCACAACTGAGTTCCTGCGCCATTACTTTCCAGATGTAATAGATCCCTCCCCTTACCGAAAGATGGTGGAGGATGAAATCGACCGGATGATCGCATATCTTAGTCACAAGTTTGACTTAGAAAGTGCGGTTCGCGACCTGAAGAGCTTTTCCATTCTGGATGAAGAAATAGAGTCTGAAAGTCTGATTTTTATCAAGAATCTTCGAAACATCAAGCCAAAAACTACTAAATACTCAGGACTGCTCACAGCCATAGACAATGCAATTGTCAGCACAAATAGCATTCTGAATTATAGAGACATATTATCAAAACCTGATGCTGCCTCGATTCGCGGAATGGTGGATGAGCTCTATCGGTTCAGAGCCAGGTACAATGCGAAAATGGAAGCAATCTCAAAAGAAAGTGACCGAATCGAAACGGTAGCTTCTGTAATCGATCGCAGGGCTGAGGAGCACAAGCACGGAACTTCAGATTCACAGAAGAGAAAAGATGGTTTTGAATCAAATAGCTCCGCCTTGGTTGCCAATATCATTCGGCTGATCAATATGGAGCGCGAGCTTAAACCGTTTTCATTCAATCTCATGACTACGCCTATCGAACCAAATCATCGCAAACTGCACGACTATGAGTTTATCTGCCGGCTCCGGATACCGGAAATCTCCAATGAATATATGGAGAGCCTTCTTGCGCGAGTCCTGAAGAAACACGCGGAAATTGACTGGTCGACCATTCAGAAATCATCTTTGAAGGACAAATTGCTGAATGTTGACAGTTCCATTCCTTTACTTCAATTCATGAAGCAAGCAATGATGCAGCAGTTAGACGAAGACCTGAAAGCGGAATATTCAATTATTGTCGATGGCGAGGATCGATACAAGCAGATGTCCTCTGGCATTAATGCGAAAACCTATTTTGATCTTCTCTCTTACGAGACGGCGCAGGATGGACTATATATTATCGATCAACCAGAAGACAACATTTCCCAGAGTGCCATTCAAGAATATTTGCTTGATCGATTCAAAACGATGGGGGAGAACCGGCAAGTCATCATGGTCACGCATAACCCACAATTTGTTGTTAATCTGGATGTGGACAATCTTATCTATATCTCCGAGCATGATAAGAAGCTCGAGATACAGTCTGGGGCCTTGGAATACAGCTGCCCGCAGTACAGCATTCTGGATGTCGTCGCCAAAAACATTGAGGGCGGCCTGGATTCAATTAGAAAGAGGTGGAAGAGATATGAAAAGGCGTCTGCAGTTTGATGTTACGGATAGTTCCTACACCATCCTTGAATCTGGTAATACTGTCTTTGAAATACCGTTTGAAGGATTACGCTTTGACTCCCGTGCATTTTATCAGGGAATATATTCGGATGGTCGCTCTGCAAATATCGAGCTTGAGAACATTGCCACCAGTACAAATGCAAAGATTGGGTATGTTTTCAAATGGCTCAGCGACATTATTCGGGATATATACACAGATCTCGGCGAGGAGGATGACGACGGGCAGGATGAGCTTCCCGGAGTGCCTTCTGGCGGCGACAGTGTACCTGAATCAAAAACGATCATCCTGTTTGACATGGGCGTATGTGCCGGAATCGGCGATTTTATGGGCAGCCAGGATTCCTCCGGTGAACCTTACGAGACGACTGTACTGGAAGCCGATTATGCCTTGCGGATTTCCGGCCACAGCATGGAACCCACGCTGACTGACGGTAGCATTGTTCTGGTCAAAGCAACCGAGGAAGCGGCTGACGGACAGATCGTTGTGGTTAATGTCGATGGAACATCTATGGTGAAGCGCTATCGGGTAATAAACGGACAGGCTCAATTGGTGCCTGATAACAATAGCGGAGAATACCAGAGTGTCCCTATTGATGATGATAAAGATATTCACATACAGGGGGTAGTATTGCTTTAACAATAATCTTGACCCTTCATATTCCATAGTATGAAATGCCAAGAACAAGCGGCCTTTAACCCCTATATGTCTGCGAACTGTTGGAATGGTATAGTCGATTGTCCCGGTGTTCAAAGGGCATAATAGGAAAAGGACAGAAGTGCATTATACACTCCTGTCCTTTTCGCTATCTTGTTATAAGACTCAGCCGCCTTCGTAAGGGCCGACGTCGATCCAATCGGTCAGCCATTTACGATAAGTAATCGACCATTTCCGCATTTGCACCATCCCGTAGTAGACGCGAAAATACCAAGTGGTTTCCTCCGCCCGAGTGGATTCTCCGGGTTTAACCGCTATTATTTCAACATCTGATCCGTCCGGAGCCTCGAGAGTATCCGCAAAGACAGGAACAGCAACAGAGAGAGAAACTACAAGTGCAAGAAGCAAGCTAAAGACACGTTTCATTTGTTTTCCTCCATTATAGGCATTGAATTAAAAGGTTCTTCTGAGAGAGCTTCCTCATCAATACGACAGATAAAATTGCCATCAACATAAAAATAATATTCATTATTTTTATAAACAATGTATTCATGTGATGCTTCCGTGCTATACGGAAGTATATAGATTTCATCAGAGCTGTAAAAATCATCCCAATATCTCGGCTTATCTGGAAATCCAGCTGGCTGAACAATCACAGAATATGACAGTATAAACAGCGCAATAAGCAAGCTATGTGCAACAATACGCGGACGACGCTTTTTGGCAATGCTGGCATCCTGTAGTGCTTCGAACCGCGCCTCCAACTGCTTTTGATCCCAGACCATTGTTGATGCGCCAACAGGAATTCGTTGCTCGGCCTTCCGTTCCGTCAGCGTCCATAACAGGTCTAAGTAGGCATCGACCTCCTCTTTACTCATTCCGGCGGTCACCTTGGCATCACATTGCAGCTCTAAGATCGTGTCGATCTCTTTGCGGGAAATATGCGCAAGGGGATTCCACCAAAAGAGTGCCTGGATTGCCAGGAAGAACAGCTTCTTCACCTCGTCGTGCGAGCGAATATGCTGCACCTCATGGCGCAGGATGGTCCTCCATTGCTCCTCGGGCAGTTCAATATCCGGCAGGTAGATGACCGGCCGAAATAGTCCGGCTGTATACGGGCGGCTGATCGAACTGGAGACCAAAAGACCAAAGTTGCTGCCGTATTCTCCCGCCAGATCAAGGAGATCTCGGCGGTCGGATGGCGGATAGTTGCGACTGGCGTGAATAAAGCGGATCTGTATGATCATGTCCCGGACAATAAAAGTGACCGTCCCGGCCAGCCAGACCAACAGCAGCAGAGAACCAAATGTATAGCTTCCCACGATCGGCCGATTTAGGAAATCTTCGATCATAGGGATAACTTGATAGGATCTTACAACAAATGCCTTGTCGAAATCAATCGGAGTCAGTAGACGAATAATGCCAAGCAGAACCATCAGCAGCAGATAGGATACCGTGCGCCTGGCAACAAATGTGCTGCTGCGCCTCATGATAAAGGCGGTAACCAAGGCAATGTTGAAGAAGATGACAGAAGCAACGATAGAATAGACAGTTACACCCATAGGCTGTTATTTCATTTTCTCCCTGCGCTTGCGAAGGATCTCCTCCAACTTGTCCAGCGTTTCCGCGGAAAGGTTGTCGTCATCGACCATGGCTGACAGGAGAACGGGATAGGTCTCTTCACCGCCAGGCTGGAAAAGGTTCTCCCGGTAGTACTCCCCAATGCCGACGGTCGGCGCATAAAGTCTTCCCCACACCTTGCCGCTGCGGGTAAAGCCGTCCTCCTGAATGGCGCCTTTTTTCAGCATACCATTGAGAAGGATGTGAATGGAGTTATCCTTCCAGGTCTTATCTTCGGAAAGATTCAGAATGTCTGCACGGGATAAAGGCCGTTCCGCTTTCCAAAGAACATTCATGATTTCGAGTTCGCTTTTTGTCAGTTTCATAGTAGCTCCTTTTCCTTAAACAGGACACATATATTATACAACTAAATGTTTCTTTGCTCAAGACTTTTATGGATTATTGTTAAAAATAATATTGAAATATGTTATCTTGAATTATCAGATTTTTAATATAATTCTGTTTCTGCCTTATCTGACCTGTTGCTGAGATATGCAGAAGATCCCGGAAGAAGGGACTCGGCTCGACAGATCTGTAAGGCAGCTGTATATATAAATGATTAAGCTGGCCGTTGGAACAGCACGGAATAGTCAAAGAATATATGGCATCGAGGCCGTCGAGCGTTCAGTTTTCTCTATCTATATCCAGTTGCTTGCGAAGAGCTCCTTTTGCCCTCCAGATCAGTTTCTGCATACTACCCGTATTCATGTGCATCATCCTGGCTAACTCTTTGGTGCTGTACCCATCGTAAAAACGAAGCAGCAGGATCTCGCGATACCTTTCAGGCAGTTTTGCCATTGAATCGATCAAACTGCGATCTTCCGGAAAAGAAATATCCTTCCCGGGAAAAGCATCGATCAACTCTTCCAGTGATAGACGTTTTCGTGATCGAAGCATATCTATCGCTTTATGTTTCGTAATGGTAATAACATAAGATTTGGTTTCCGGACAGTCGATGGCACCGATCTTGTCCATGTTATCTATGATAGCAATAATAGCTTGATGGACGGCATCCTCTGCGTCATATGGATTCTTCAAGATACTGTTTGCCGCAGAAAACATCAAGAAGCGATATTCTTTGTATATTGCCTCGTATTTTAATCTGCTCTCTTCAGACTTAATCGTTTGCACTTGGACTGGCATTTTAATTCTCCCTGTCAATTTAGGGTTATACCGATGCGCAATATGATGTATGGAGATAGGCGCCAACTCGACAATTTTAGCGGAAGAGCTGTAAAAAATGCGTTTCACTCGAATATGAAACGTGCTCTGTTATCCGCAATCTGTGATTATAGCGGGCTCCGCGAATAAGTAATTCCTTTAGAATCAACTGCTGGCCGGCGTGTTTTCTGCTTACAGGGTAGGAGTTCGGACTAACGGATTACGAATTGATTATATCAAACTATTATTAAAATATCAATATATGATATTAAAGTTTTGAGAACTGTGCATTAGCCTGTGTCTATCGGTCCGGCATGGTTCTGCAGAGATGCAAGACGGTGGTTTGTCAGGGAATGATTTTTCTCACCCTATGTCTGCATTTCCTGTCGAGAAACGTTTTAATATATATGTCTATAGAATCGCGTAAAGTTTTCATTAGTCATAGGCTTTGCAAGTTAGAGGAGAGCTGCTATATGAAAGAAAAACAGAATTCGGAAAAAACAGATACGAGTCAAGATCGGAAAGAATTTGATGTAGGCCCAATTGGCATTATTCTCACCATAGTTGGTATTGCGATTGGCATAGTTAAGAGTATTGCAGAAAAATCAGAAGATGGTGCAACCTTACATTTAATGGCCAATCTGTGTTTTGTCGTCGGTATAGTACTCTGCGTCATCCTGGCGATTAGAAAACCTAATCAACGTTTTGTATATATTGCTTTTGGTATTATCATTTTTCTAATCACTATTCTTGCAAATATGTACTTTTTAGGGATAGTTCAACCACCAGATCCAACCCCTTCTCCGGTGATTACCGCATCTCCCACTACACCAATAGAAACGACGCCCATCACTCTTCCCACAAGCGGAACCAGCACGGCCGGAACGATGCTCAGGGATGTTCAGTACAATGAGATGGGGAAAATCGTCCGTGCGTCTGAAAAATTCAATGACAAATGGGTCGAGTGGGAGTATGTGTATAGCGACACAGGGGCGTTCAAATACAGAAAGCGGAACATCGGCAGCGTTGACTGCACTTTGACCAATAGTTTTATGACAGGGAAAGATACAACATATACGAAGCTTAATGAAAAGGTTGAAAAATGTGTTGGCTTTACACTTTCTTACAGCGTAAGCAATGTACGGCGTGGAAACTATCAGGGAGAACGCGAGGTTTATTTCAGTAGTGATACTAATTCTTGGCGACTGATCGGAAGCTTCGAATACAATAGTCTAGATAGAATAAAAATACCTTTTGTCTTGGACCCAGCAGAGTCGTTCATCGCTTTTGCTACTCCTAGGACGCATCCCGATGATTCCTCTTTTAACGTCAACCAATCCATTGTTGATGTATGGGTTGCAGACTATGAGTATGTTGAAATCGTCTCATAAAAGCGAGGAAAAGGGACAAAAGTGAACAACCCCAAAAATCATGCAAGCCAGCCTTCTGAAAACAGTGGGCTGGCTTGCATGATTATGTCTCTAAACTTGAAAACGGATACGACATTGCCGCGGTCTCAAGACGCGCAATACAGCGCGTCCTTCCTCACTATATAGGCATAGCTGTGAAGTCAAAACAGGACAGAGATTGGCTCTTTGAACTACGCAGAAAATGGTTTCAACATCTGTTTGCTGGGACTGTCGTATTCTTGATTTGTCAACTCTGATCGGACGATATCATCATTAAGCATTTTTATAAACTCGCTGGCCTCTTTTTGAGTGCGAATAACGACTTTGCCGTCCCGAAACTTGAATTTATCTTTATAGCGAGGGTGACGGCTCAAGCGATAGAACAATACGGTTTTATCCATCTTTAAAACTGGCGAATTCTTTACCTTCATTAGTCTCTTCGCGTTTGTTAGCCTTTCCTTATTAATCAGATCCACGTTGAGACAAGTTTTTCGTCTTGTTTTGCATTATTGGGGATAACATTCAAATCTTATTACATATTATTCGAGGGAAATATATGAGACTTTATATTTGTGGAAACGGCTTTGATCTTCATCATGGACTACAGACGTCATATAAAAGTTACAAGGAATTCCTTAGCGGCAGGTATTCGGATACTATTAGTGATTATGAAGAGTTTGTAGGTGTTTATGATAACGACAAAATTGCTTGGTCAAATATTGAAGATGCTTTGAAGATAGATTATCTAAAAATGCTTCGTAGATATGCGGATCTTCCTTCTGTGTCAAATGAGGTTTACTACAGGAGCCATGAAAATGGTGTTCTTTATTATCATGGAAATGACCTAGAAGATGCATTTAGAGGCTTAACGAATTTCATAACTAACTTTACTGGTAAATATTTATACGATTGGCTTTCATCCGTTGACACTAACAACGCAACACCAGATTTAAATCTCAGCCCAAACGATTTATACGTAAACTTTAATTATCTTGATACATTGCAGACTTTGTATCACATCCCAGATAGCAATATTTTTCACATTCATGGCTCGTTGAGAAAACTGGAGGGGTTAATGAAAGCCACTGCAGAATGTAAAAAAGAGTGCCTAGAGACTTATATTCCAGAAGTAGGGAAACGAGAAGCGTTGGAAATTTGGAGACTCAAAGATGGCCCATCATTTCAGAATATGTATATTAGGCAAGAGCTACAGTTTGGTGCAGTGATCAACAAAGAAAGAGAACTAAGTAAGATTAACAAATGGTACAGTTCTGATGAGGAATATGCTGACTATGTCGAACCTTCTATAAGAGTTATCGAAGATTTTATAGAAAAAAGCACAAAGAAACTTGGTGGCAATTATAAAAAATTAACGTATTTTGTTTGGACTCACAATGATATAGACACGGTAGTAATAATGGGGCATACACTTGGAGGAGTTGATTATCCATATTATAAAGAAATAATTGTTCCTTTTTTGAGGGACAGATTATGGATTTTTTACGCACACAAAGGAAACACAAGCGCAATAATGGAATTCATTGAAAAAACAAATCTAAAAAACTATCGTATTGAAACATGGTAATATAATGAATAAATGTTCCCTGCAAACACTTTACAGGGTATTCCATTTAGATTAAGAAAAATGTGTCTTAGGATGAAATCTGTTTGTAGTTTATTTACATTCCATTTTTTCTATAACCTTTATGCGCATACACTGTGTCGCATAGCATAGTTGCAAAAAGGTATATTAGTCACGAACAGCTTTGGGGTTACATAGAACCCTGAACAATATTAATCTAGCGAATCGGATTTATCTAACAATCTCAGCAAGCTGGGTACATCCTGGCTTTGCTACTATCGTTGAAATCTCTGCTAGTTATCCCTCCCATAAGATTTTCAAAAGTCCTACGATCTAAGAGGAGCTAATAAAATAACATGAAGAAAACAACTCATTTAGATGAGGCTCAAGCATTGGAAGAATATGAAACAATATATAGATTTTATAATTTATATCCAATTAAACAAGGTTATAGGGAGGATTCTAGGTTTTCCCCATTTTGGAAAGAGACATTGGAACAAAATAGCATTTTACAAAATATCGATAATTCAATGATTCAAGATGGAGTTTTTTGCTTCTCCACAGATAGTGCTTCTCGCAGATACTATATAGACACTCATTCTGGTCTTATTTTTATAATTGATGGAAAAACTTGTTACGTTAATACTTATGGCGCGCATACTTCACCACAATATGATATTTTTGAGGCTGCTTTTCATAGGCGGTTTATCCAAGATGCGTCGTTTAGAAATAGAATGAACGCAAAGCCTCTCTTCAGTGATACGACAGCACTTAATTACTTAGGCCATGAGGTGCGAGATCTATTTAGTGTCCCAATTATTGATTATACAGTATCATCTAAAAAAGAATTGGATGAAATTCTTGATTGTTTAAAAGCAATACTATCTGAATCTATTTTTTTTAAAAAAATATGGTTTCGTGGTCAGCGGAAAGAATACTCTGTTAGTCGTACTGAAGAAACTATTGATACGCTCAATTTGCCCAATGAGTATCAAACGATGCCATTACTATCGCCTTCTATTTCAAGACATATAGGGGATGAAACAGGCTATAGGCGAATTGCTGAATCTAAATCACGGTGGATTAGTGCTTTTGGAGTATGGCTATTAAGTCAGAGCAAAGATTTTCCATTTATGGCTATTGGTGAACCAGATTATTATAATGTTCTCAAGAATCTTGAATTCGGAAAAAAGCTTAAATTTATTGATGAGTATCCTTATGATATTGCGGATTATATTTCAAATGTAAATACGAATAATAATCTTGCTTACGTTCTCGCAATACAACAATACGGTGGCCTTACCACCATGCTTGATGTTACGGATGATATCGATGTTGCTATTTTTTTCACTCAATCTAAACTGAATAAAGCGACAAACCGATTTGAATTATGTGACCCGACTCATGAAAACATTATCTATGTTTTTGCACAGTGCGCTGATACTTCGACATACGATATCTCTCAAAACCTCTTTAGTCAATTATCTCTCAATGGTATATTTACTGGTGACTATTCAATTCCTGCCAGAATCAATAATCAGAGATGTGGTCTTCTCTATGGTGCCAGTTTGTTTGAATTTAATACATATTCCTATCGTATTATTGCGAAAATTCATTTACGTAGTTCTGATATAACTACGACAAAAACTGTCGAGGAAATGTTTCCAAGCCAAGAGATGGATTCTCTTTTTAAAACGTTTTCTAATGTAATACCCGGGTTAGAAGGGCTCTATGGGTAACTGTTCTACAAGAGTATGTTCGGGCCCGAACAGGCTCCAGAGCCGAGCTGAGCTTGCACGGACGATCAGCCGAGGTGCCATGGAGTTTTTGCCGAATACCCTGTGATACTGTTGCTAAAACTCCGTGACGCTGGTGCTAAAAGTGCAAATGGTGCCGCCAGAGCGAAATTTAGTAAGACTAACAATAATCTCCCGGCGCTAACAGTACGAAACACCCCAGCGGGGCAACGCCGCTGGGGTGTAGTTCAAATAAGATTGTCGTCACGGCGTAAGGACGCCAGCATTCGTGGATGCCAGGGTAACAGCTCGTCAAGCTCCGCATTGGATGGGTTTTTGCCCAGATAAGGAAGCAGCGAAAGAACGCGCAGAAGATAGGCATAAGGATCGATGCCGTTGGCCTTTGCCGTTTCTACAAGAGTATAGACAATGGCGCTGGAGTCGGCTCTACACCTCCGCCAACCGGTTGCTGAAGCGAGTGCAGAAAATTACTGAGTATTATTAACTGTATAAACAGCTTCCAACTTTTGTTGAAGCTGCTTATTTAGTTGATGTGTAATAATAATTACGCCGACATCAGGTTCATTAATGAGCGAGTTTTCAATTGTGAACGCTGTTCCGCTGTCAATTCCGTTTGTTCCTTCATCGATAATGATAAAATCCACTGACCGAATTAAAGCTCTAGCAATAGCAATTCGTTGCCGTTGCCCTCCTGATAATGTCTTTCCATTCTCGCTAATAATATAGTTCATTTTTCCAGGGAGCTGATCAACAAACTCCCATGCTCCGCTACGAATTAATGCAGATTTAATCTCCTCATAAGGATAATCAAAACCAAGAGTTACATTGTCTAGAATGGAGCCATTGAACAAGTATGGTTGCTGATCAACATAAGCAATGCGCTTATACAAGGAAGGCAACTCAATCTTTTGGAGCTCAGTTTTACCAAAGTATATTTCCCCTTCATAATTGGTCAATAGTCCGAGGAGAATTTTGATAAATGTTGTTTTCCCTGTGCCACTCTTTCCTGTGACAGCATATTTTCGTCCTTTCACGAAAGTAATATCATCATAGTGCAATTTGCTTGTTTGCGCGGCATATCGATAGGATAAGTCTCGAATAGAGATGGTAGAAACACTGGGAAGAGTTTCTTTTGAACTATTTTCGGCTTCCGTTTTGAAGGTAAACTTTGCCCAAAGGATATTCGATGATTTTACTATGATGACTGATTGTACCGCTTCTCCTACGGCATTAAAAAAACTTCCCGCTAAATTACCTACGGACAATGCGGCGCCAATTGGTGCGGCGCCAGCTGTTGCCGCACCAATTGCTACGACAAGAAGAATTATTTGACCTATCATACTTATTGCAGTTACAATGCTTTCCACTTTATATTCGTAGCAATTGTATTTAAATGTTGAAGATTCAACCTTCTTTGATGCGCTCGCTATTCTTTCAGTTAATCTATCCAAACAATTATGTAGATAGAAAACAGGGTAGCTCATGATTGCATCTTTATAAGCATCCATACATGTTTCCTGAGAAGAAGAATAAGTTTTGGCATAAACTGATAGTTTTTTTGATAAAACCTGCGGGCAGACTGAAACGAAAAAGAAGATTATAACAGCACTAACTCCTATGAGCGGATTTAAGCAAAACAGGGCAAATAAAGAAAACATAGAAGTTGATAGATTAGTAAAAAATGAAAAGAAAGAATCAAAGGTTTTCTCAGATATTTGCTTAATGTCATTTGTTAACCAAGATATATATACCCCAGTATCTTCTTCGTAAAAGTTAGTATATTCGGTTGTTGTTATTTTTTTCGATACTATACCTCTCAGAGCGTTTCTCAAGTCACATTTTGCTTTTGCTTCTGTTCTCTTCTTAAGGTAGAGAGAAACTAACGCAAAAAGCCAAATTCCCAAAACAGAGGCTGCTTGTCTCATAAATGCAATTACTGACAAGTTATTGCTTTCATACGGAGAAAATAGAAAAGAAAGCGAATAACCTGCATACACAAGCAAGAGCGGTGAAATAACATCTAACACAAGCGCAAGCGTGACAGTTCTACTATTCTGTCGCAGCAAATTAATAAAAGTCTTTTTCATTAAATATCTCTCCTGCAAAACTCATCTAAGAAAAAATTGAAATTGTTTTTGTCGTTTACTCTAACACGATTCAGGAAAAGACTAATCCCCGTTGCTCCATAACCATAATCGGAACATAGTTTTCTATTATACAAGTCTGAGAATAAAAAAGTTTCATTCTTATATATTATTTTGCTTAACAAACAACCGTGAGCAATTGTTAAAGCCATTTTCATATATTTTGTATCGCCCAAGAAATGGTAGCAATCAAGCAGGGTGTTCCCTATTCCACTCGTGCCGTAAAACAAAGAACACGAAACAGAATATTTAATGTGTAAACTGTCCGCTAATTTAGTTGAGATATCTCTGTAGTTCTTGTCATTAAAATAAGCTCCATATCTCAGTAAGACAGCCAGCACTCCGCTTGTGCCCTCCATAAAATAAGGAGACGCAATGTTTGAGTTTACACTATAAGGGAAATCAATTAATCCATTTTTTTCTCGATACACAGCAAATGTGATCTCCTTATCCAGCAAAGTCTTACCATAGGCAGCATATTCCTCGTTGTTGGTAATAATTGATAAGTAGAGGAGAAACAATGCAGCTCCCGAGTCGCCTTTTGCATATCCGATACAATTATTGTGATTGCAAGTATTTTTTTGGGTTATGAGTTGCTCACCAATTTTAATAGCATAGTCCAAGAACTCATAATCTTTTGTATGACAAAAGAGCTTCAGAGCAACCAATCCACAACCACAGCTACCAGAATACAATGATTTATCATCGCCTTTTTGCATATAAAAGTTCTCGCGAAAAAGGTCTGTAGCCATTGAATAATCACCTGCGTCTACAAGGGTCCAGATGCAACCGCCTAATCCGGTATACAAACCGAGAGGAACTGAAGATGGTATTTTAGATAATAGGCTTTTTAAATTAAGTAGAGGCTGAGTATTCCCCAGCAGGAAGAGCCCCCGCACGATTCCTGCCAAGCCATTGCTGACATTATATTCGTTACAGATTTCAGGGAAGACAGGGAATTCAAAGCCTCTGGAAGCCCCTCTAGACGCAATTATTCCATTTACTATTTTGGGCAGCACGAATGAGATATTTTGTTTTATGCTTTCTACAGACTGAATTTTTCTATTCCATTGACTAAAATCATTTTCAAGTAAATGAATAAGCGTTTTAATCTGATCTATCAATTGAATATCGTCAACGGGCACATTATCAGACAACCAATGAAGTACAAATCTTGAAAAGTATTTTGGTATTCCATACATAGAGGATATATCCTCTATGTATTCTGCAACGGCATTGTTTTTTATTCCGCAGATCTCACCTTTTGGTAGAAGACACGCAAAAAAAAGCATGCCAAGTTCGTAGATATCGTTTCTATAATTATTTGAAGATATATTAGTGTTCTTGCCTATCCTGATAGTTCTTCCCTTCCGCTGACAGCCTTCTAAATCAATGACTTTTATGCACCCATCTTTGTCAATTAGGATATTATCAGCTGTCAAGTCTTGCATAACATAACCATGAGCGTGAACGGCCTGCAAGAAATGGCAAAGTTGCAAAAAAAGCCTAAGAACCTCAAGTAAATACTCTTTAATCTCTTTTTGAGATCCAAAGGAAAGAATTGGATTATTGTACATGACATACTCGTATAATGATATTCCCTCTATGTACTCCTCAATGAGAAAAAAATGCTCTGAATCAAAGAAAAAGTCTTCTAAGTCGGGGACAAACGAGATATTGGAAAGCTCATATAGGACCGTTGCTTCATTTTGCCTAATAGTGATAGCATCTTCACCTGCAATAGTTAGTGCAGTATTAGGGCGCGCTTCTTTCGCTATTTTTTTCTGACGAGTTTTTCGGTTAAGCACCAAATATGTACCGCCCCCATTAGAAAAGCGAATGGCAGACAAAACCTCATAATATTTTAATAGTTTGGATGATCCCGCCTCAGGCTTGGTTGGGATAATATCTTTTATTTTTTCTGGAAGACTATAGAACGGTCGCCTAATGTCTTCGACATATTCGTCATTGCCATTTTTGATATATGTATGTGCATATCCTTGGTTATCATATGCGATTTTAGGGCAGATACCTCCATAACGATAATAGAGAACGTGACATTGCTTATATCTTCTGTCTGACAGTATTCTAGGCCCATTATAATTTTCAAGTAATTTATTTAGCTTATCAAGAAGTCGCAAAAAAGATTTGCTATCTGGGGGGTAAATTGTAATAAATTTTCCATAAGACTCTCTCGGAAAAGGTTTTTGAGACATAAGAATATATGTTTCAATATTGCGAACTACCTTAAAGGGGATTCTCTCTTTGAAAAGAACGGGCAAAACAATTTCAAGTATTTCTATATAGTTCTCGGGAACTACTGATATATGAATTTTCCATCCAGCTTCATTTTCCGCTTTTTGTTCTTGCGTTTTAACGAAGATAAAAATACCTTTTTCCACTACAATTGCATCTGGGATTTTCAGTTTTTTTAAAATTTTTTTTATAAGATCGCTATCTCCTAAATAGTCAAGAGCCTCATAATAAAGAGGATTTGTATAGCTATAAATAATTATGTTATTTTTCATACAACCTCCAGTAAGGAACGCCAGCATTGATAGCGACCAGATAGCGATCTTTAGGGTCGTTTTCTGGATGCTTGTCAAAAAACTACTAATGATTCACTACTGTGTCACTCAATTCTAATTTTAGTTGTAAAAAGGGCAAATCCCTTCTGCATTGCCTTCGTAAATGCTAGGTAGTTTCCTAGTATCTTACCGAAAGAATCAAGTAATCAAATTAACATCTTCCACGAACAGGAACATGTGAACTTATTCTCATTGAAAGAATGCATCCAAGAAGGCCAATAGCCTTCTTGGATGCCAAGAGTTACTTGCCGCCTTTGTCACTGCAGTTAATACTGAAAAGACTGGCAAAGGCTTCCGTAGACTGTGTTGCTACAGAAAGCTTCTGAAGTTCCAGAACCTGCATTTTGGTACCTCCTTTCTGTTTCCCATATACTTGCAAATATCAACGTTGGATTCCTTCGTTGATAGTGCAAACAATTAATTAGATGCAGATAGACGAATTCTTGTGTAGGTCATTATCTATCCCGTTAAAATGCTTTTTATTTATCATTGCTTGTCTGGTTTTTCACTTATTATCACACATCTCAGCAGGCTAAATTGTCCATATGTTTATTGTCCAGCATGTAGGTCTTTTGTCACCAATTCATGTCAGCAATCAGGGTAGATTCTCATCTATCTTGCTCACTATCATACATTAATCCGTAAAGGTCTCGCAGCATCTCGGCGTTAAGTGTATTTGAACTGAAAACCCATTTACATAGGTCGAACAGATTCCTAGAAGAAATATTTCCAAAAAGATTAGAATAGTAGTCAACAAAGCTAATCACAGATGCAAAGGACGGAGTGATGGGATTCATTTTCCTTGAGAAATCTTGATAGACTCCAGATTGGGTAACAACACGTTTATCTATCAAATTGTCTATAACGAGTGTTGCTATAGCTTTTTTTAAATAATGATGCCGCAATCGGCTCGCTATTTCTTGAGTTGTAAGAGGTTCATCAGAAGACCATAAGATATGCAGAACCTCGAGTTCCCAACGAGATAGTTTCATTTTTCTTGGACGGTTACGTTTTTCTTTTTTTCAGGCCGCAGAGGTTGGTAGGCAAACCCCACACAGTCAGGAGGCCATTTTCTCATGTCGCGACGGATCATATTCTGGGTTGCGGCTTTCAACAGTTTTTTTTCGACAGGTTTCATTGGTGTTTTCTCCTTTTCTTATAATTGCAACAGCAAGCAATAATGCTGCCATTGTATTTCCAAGCGTAATTCCCCATAACAATTGTTGCTTGCTAAATACTGCAAAAACGATCTCTAACAACATCAATATAAAAACTCGTATTCTTGCACCTATCTTGCATGCATGTAATTCACAATCACTCAAATGCATATTTGGATGATTGAATGGGGCCCAAATAAGAATTGCCGCGAAACTGATAGCGTTAAGGAGAACAGTACTATCTTTATTTAGCAAGGGCAGGACTCCCTTTAGCAGTATTACTTCAAGAAAGATAGACGCCAAAAGGCAGCCAATATATGTATTTGCATGGTACCCATTAATTCTGACTCGTAGGAAATAGAAGCTACTCAAATACATGAAAGCAACCCAAAAGCCCGAAATCTTGATGGCTATGAGAAAAAAGATCACTGAAGTTAGAACTGTGGATATCCTTTTCTCAAGACCATACTGAAACCAGTCAGCACTGTCATCGTCTATAATGCCCTTATTGATGAAGTACTTCGTAATTATTTTGATTGCTTGCATCGGAGTTCCTTCTTTCGAAAACAATATATCAATCCAACGGCTCTAATTCCATTTTTCTATCGTAAAATATGATTTCATTAACGTGAAAGCGGAAAACCAGAACTTTGGTAAGCCCACAGTTTTCCGCTTTTTAGTTCAATCGTTGTTTAGCCTTCCACGAATATAGCTATCAGAATCTCCTAAGATGCAATATTGGTTTGCAATTCGAGCCTAACCTTATGATGCTTATTTGTGCCTTTTTATCGCTATTAATGGTTATAATATTGCCCTATCATAAACCATATACAATCGGCGACAAACAATGATCAGCGCTACATTGACTAACGATTGCCCAGCGGCTGTATGCAAAACACCATTCCACGGGTGATTCTACTACCAACTGTCTTTAATGAAGAAGGACGCAATACTTCACTTGTCAGTGTGCTTTCCCTTGACAAATAGCATGTCATACGCTACGCATGTTAAGAGTCTTTCTTATAAGGTTATGCAAATAGGAAGAGACTGCTGAGCCGCAACATAGCCGTTATACTTCACATCAGTGAATGTTGAACGTCGTCATAAGCAACTACGCAGAAACGTCAACCTATATACGCATATCACAAAAATGTCGATTATTATTACTCGCAAGCACAACACATTTGTAATCCTTAAGCGTACTGTTCGGCCACGTAGATGCTTGCCCTGGACTGAATTAGCGAAACTGTTTCTTCCAGAGTTTTGTCACCGGCTAAATAGCTCATTCCGCTGGAAATAATGATTTCTCGCAGTCCGTCGTCAATAAATGCTTGAGAAAAAGTAGTCCGGTTCAGGAGGTCGTAAAAAGCGATTTTCCCATCTTCTGTAGAGATCTCTTCTGCCAGCCTTTTTGCAGCCTCGTAGTTTGAGGGAATACCCTGCCCAATCATGATGTTAAGCTGCCTATTAACGCTTAACTGTTCCCGAATAAAAGCCCATGCACCATCTTTGTTCTGGCTTGTCTTCGGAATGGCCATTGTAATGGTCGCTGGTGCTGGCCCGTAATAGTGAAGTCCATCCCCGCCGTTAGGGAATCCGACAAAGACCGATCTGTCATTGGTTAAAGGATTAAAGGTATCAACGATAGGACAAGTCAGAAATGCAGGATTGAGGATATATTCATCAGGTTCAAGAGGCTGATCATTTCGCCCTTCAAAGGCTGCGCTATTGCAGAGAGTTAGAAGCTCTGAAAACACTGCATCATCGAAGTGGCAGGTTCCAGCTTCCTTATCAACACAAATATTTATCCCGACATTTGCCAGAATTGAGAGGATGCTTTCTTTGGACATGAAAGTATCAAATACGGCTTTTATCTGGTCGTGTTCGTTTACAATTCTAAGGCAATCGTTTGGGGTAACACTTTTGCCATCTCCGACATAACTCGCATTACCAACAAGAGAGTTGATGGCTACACAATTCCAGAGTTGGTGAAGCTCTCCATTAAATGATGTGCTTTCCAACAGGTTTGGAAGGAAGGAGTCTCGTGAGAGAGACGAATCAGAATCAATGTACGGATACAGATCATCGAAATAGTCCGAACTGGTATTAAGCGAATCCCCAAACAGCACAAGGTCATAAGTTTTTCCGGCTGATAATTCTGTTTGAAAGCGTTCAACTTCATCTGCCCGGTATTCTGTGACCTGATAGTCATAATTTTGATTGCTGGCGTTCATTTCCGATATGGCACTGCCGGCATCAATACCAATGAGAGCGACATTGACTGTTGTTTTTTCAACATACGGGACTACTTCCATACCGGTAACAACCATTGCGTCACTATCCGGGGATACGCAAACAAAAGAGGTTTCAGAGAGGCGACAAGCAGCACCAAGATTATGTTCCACAAGTCCCCACTGGAGGATTTCATCATAATGATCATTCTCAAAGTCAAACAGGACAAAGCTATCTACCGAATTGCTCACAAACTCTCCGTTCAAACCTTGGCACGGTGCGTTGCTTCCACCCCAAACAAGTTTGAAGCCATCAACATCTTCGGCGGGATTAACTGGGTTCGTTATATTCAGTCTGCTCATGCTGCCGGTTTTGCTGTCAACGAGGAAAAACGGGCTTGCGTCCAACGTATAATTGTAGATCGAAAGAATGATTCCCATGCTGGTTGTAACTGCCGAAGTGAACGAAGCTCTTTCAACCGTTTGTTTATTGGACGGAGTTCCTTGCCATGTGAGGAAGTAGATGTAATCTAAGCCCATCAACACCATGTCGCCTTCATTTCCAACCGCAATAGAAAGGCCGCCTTCTGTGTCATCCGGAAAATCATTTATGGTCATCTTATCTTGAAAGATACCATCCTCCGAGTACCGCAGGATAGCAAAGTCGCCTGAGTAGTTTTCGCGTGTGTTGCCCGTAAGAACATAGAAGCAGCCATCACCACCGGCGGCAATATCGTATATCAGCGCTTCGTTGCTATCGGATGCCGCGTCCAGAGAAATCTCCGTCGCAGCTGTAATTGATACTCGACCTAAATCTTCCGATGTATAGTCAGCAATACCAAGAATGTCACCGCCTTGACCTGCACCCAAGAGCAGTAATTTGGTACCAATTCTTGAAACATCCCTGACAGTATATCCGCCGGGGAAAGGATAATAGTTTTCACTGTACTGTACTGTCATCGTTTTATCGGAAGTGATTTGATTCTTTGACGCGGTTTCTTTTTCTGTGCTTTTACCTGTAGTTTTTCCGCAAGCGGCAAGTGAAAGGATGCTGCACAATGCTAATAATATAGCGATGATTTTCTTCATGGTAATTTCCTTAAGTCCTTTCTGATTATAAAAAACTATGCCAATAAACATTGTGGAGTTTCCTCCACAATGTTTATTGGTTGCTAGTATGTTACAAGTATTACCAGCTCAAGAAATTAGTAGCAACATACCCGTACTGATAGCCAGATGCATTTCCAGGAACATACACATAGGACCACCAGTAATTGCTTTCAAAAGCACAATTCTCGTTCAAAATCACAACCGAAGTTCCCGTCGGCAGCTGACAAAGAGTGTTATAATTGTTAATAACTGCAGAACTACGGAGTCTAACCGGCCCATTAATTACATGTGCGGTCCGGGAGGTGATACTGTTTACGCTCATGAGTTCATTTGTGGAATTATCCGCGAAAGCGGGCACCGCGAGAGAAAACACAAGCATAAAACACAGCACAAGGGAAAGAATTCGTTTCATTTAATATTTCCTCCTATTCTTATTTGTTTTATATATGCAAGTATTCTGTCCGGCCGTAACAGAATAAAAGCATGCTAACATATTGAAGAAGGGATCGTAATCTCTCCATTACCACTTTGCGGTTGCGGCCTAAATATAACTTGGGCTCTTTTTTATATCCAGCAATCTTTCGTAAAAAAGGTATTTTCTTCGCAAAAGAAGAAAACTGCTGTGCCCGGTCACTTCACGGACACAGCAGTTTTTAATTGTAATTGTTCAATCGGTATCTCTGTCGCAAACCGAAACCAACCAGCAGAATAATCCATTGCATATTCTGCACCCAATTCTTTCAAAATCTTTTGAACGCCAATTAGGCCGAAACCATGCTCTTCCTTTGGCTCTTTTTGAGACTCGATTGTGCCGTTTACAATCTCTACAGGAAGGGAAGTATTTCTAACTGACAAAAAAAGGCTGTCCTCCAAAAGAATCGTGCACTCGACCTTTCTGTTGTCGGGTAACCGCAACGCAGCTTCAATTGCGTTATCCAACAAGTTTGATAGCAACACTACAATTGCATCGCTGTCAATCGAGAGTTCAGATAGATTATTGACTTTGTAACTAATATCTACATGGTTATCTTTTGCACTATGATACTTTTCGTTAAGTATCGCATCTACAATTGCGTGATGTGTATTTGCTACGAAAATCCGTGATGTCTGAGAAACCTGCAACTCTCTAATATAGTCTTTTGCATCCTTTTCTTCGCCATTTTCCAAAAGGTCAAATATTACCTGAAGCTGATGTTGAAACTCATGAGTTGCAGCTCTTTGGGCCCGATAACTTTTTTCAAGCGCTTGAATGTTCTCGACTTGTAGATTCATGCTCTGATTGAGGATTGTTAGCTCCTGCTCAGCTTGAGATGTGCGTTCCAAGCTCTCTGTTAAATACACAATCGCAAAATTAGAAATTATTAATACACCGCAGAATACTAACGCACTAAATGATAAGTCTCCTTGCATCTTGTAGTTATCAAAAATCATGAAAAGCATTACTATACTCACAACTGGATAAATCATAATTAAGAGAAGTTTCTTTCTGCTGAACTTATGTAGTTTTCGCTTTTTGTTAATACGGAATAGCATATAAGACGCAAAGAGAAGGATGCTTTTTCCAACAGTTACGACGGCTGCATAAAGCCACCTCTTCCACACGAGATCATTCACTGAAACCCCAAGAATTAATGATGTCCCGTAAAGAAAAACAGTATCAATCGCACCAAGTAAAAGATAGTAGAGCGTTACCACTATTAGCTGCGTATACCATTGACCTACAAAGGCTATCATTGAGAATGCAACACATATTAAAAGTGAAATGGTTTTCTTAAATAGTGGATATGAAGAAAAAAAAGCTAGTTCAGTTACGCTCAAAAAGGAGAAAAGAAGTATGGTAAGTAAAACAATTCCAAAAGTTACTTTCTTGCCACATCTTCGGGTGAAAAACGATTTGCATGTAAAAAATAAGCATAGCACTTCGAGTGTAACCCAAATCAATGAACAGACAATTTCCATCTAGTTTTGCCCTCGCCAAAGTAGATATTTTTTCTTATTCTCTGAGTAGTTTTTGCTACTAACCGGCAATTCCTTTCCAGTGTCGAGGCTCACATAATTGCAATTCATCTTTTTGATGTGCATCATGTTTACAAGATAGCTTTTATGTACCCGAAGGAAGCCTCTTTCCGCCAATGCGGAGTCCATTTTCGTTAGGGTCGAATAGCATGTATACTGGCGCTCCCCAGTGTGCTTCTGCTGCGACAGATGGAAAATAAGGATATGATCCATGGCCTCAATATAGCAGATATCTTTGAGCGCAACATCGACAATCTCTCCGTCAACTTGGATTTTAATGTTTGACTTTGCCGTGCGTATATGGGCCACAACTTCCCGGATGCTTTCCTGTAGTTTTTGTGAAAGTTCATTTTTCAGTATGTATCTAAAAGCTTGTACTTCATACCCCTCTGGGGCATACTCAAGATAATTTGTAACGAAAACAATAACTGCATCTCTGTTGTTTTTTCGGATACTTCTAGCGATATCCATGCCATTATATTGCTTGTTAGTAAAATCAATATCTAAAAAAGCAATATCGCAAGAGGATAGAGTTTCACTCCCTATATCTTCAGCGCAAGAAAAAGAGTGGATTTTTGCAGGTATTCCACTCGAAGAAATGAGCGGTTCTATTTCTCCCTTTAATTTTGTAACGAACACAAGATCGTCGTCACAGATGATTATACTTATCATGGTGCCCCTCAAATCTATTTCATTTAAGCGAGGTTTATAGCTGTTATCATACATCATAATCAAAAACTCCTTATCACACAAAAGAAATGCAAGAATTACAGTATAATTATACCACACGCTTCTTGGATTTCAATAATACTGTAGTTTCTTGTGCTACTATTTGTGAAAAAGCAAGGAGCCATGCTGGATGAATGATTTTGGATCAAGATTACAAAAACTGCGAAAACAGCGAGGAATGACTCAAAAAAGCCTTGCGGAGCGAATTAATAAAAGTCATTCTGCAATTAGCAGTTATGAAACAAACATGCAGATGCCTCCGCTTGACGTATTAATTAGCATAGCATCTGTGCTGAATGTTTCTCTCGACTACTTGGCAGGAATAGACCGTAAGGATGTCTTATCTTTAGAGGGGCTGTCACCCTGTCAGAAAGATTTGATCCTCAAGATTGCAACTGAATTTAGAGATTATTCAAGTAAAGGAAAGCCCTTAACATCTACTCAAAAAGAGTTAATGGATAACCTTCTACAGATCTTTTACGGGTTGCTTCAATAACGCTGGGCTTTATAAGGCTTAATTGATTGCTCGCTCGAACAGTCTGTCAATGGCCTATTAGTAAGGGGATTCTCCGTGTCTCGTTCGATCCATTTAGCCATGACACGGAGAATCGATGGTACTGTGTGTTCTGACAAAACACCCAAATAAGAGCCGCAGCGCGAGGAACTGATCACTCCCCGCACCGTGTTATTTGCTTTTTCCGGCTCCCGCCCAGCAACTCTTTCCCGCCCTGCAAAATCCGTTTCACGGTCGAGCTGTTGACAAAATAGAGGTAATATCGGCGGATGGAGCAGCAGGGCAGCAAAAAGACGCCATCATGGCGTCAGATTCCGTACTTTATCAATCTTTTGAGGTTCAAAGCGGTCGCCGAAAGGAGACAGTGATCCTCCGCTGCCTCTAAGCCTCGTCGCAAAATGCGTGTTAAGTTGTGCCACCATTTTTGCGCGGCGAAATTGCCTTCGCATCAAATTTGACGCTTGAGCAGAGCGGCCCGGTATTCCGGGTCGTTTTGCTTTTTCAGATGCCGCTGCACCGAGGGGCGAGTAACCGTCCTCAAGCTTACGCGCGCCGCGTCGGTCGTTCTCCCGCAGACATTTCTCCCGGAGCGGGCAGTTCTCGCAGTCCTCCCGCTTCGCCAGATATTCCCATGTCAGGCCGCTTGCCGAGTGTAAATTTCACCGCGACAGCACCATCTGCACGCACTTTTAGCACCACCGTCACGGAGTTTTAGCACCAGCTCCACGGGGCATTGCACCACACATCGTCTGCCCTCTATACTTGGTTTAGCACGCGAAAGCGTGACTCAACCATAAGGAGGGAGTCGAATGACCGACTACCGCAACATTCTACGGCTGTACAGTCAAGGGCACAGTCAACGTGAAATGGAACGTGAGCTTCAGTGCTCAAGGCATACCATTTCGGCGGTTCTTGTCCAGGCTGCCGCAACCGGGATCTCCTGGCCTCTGGATGATTCTGTCACCAACGAGGATATCCAGGAGATCCTGTTCCCCGGGAGGTATGCGTATGCTTCTCCGTATACCGTGCCGGACTTCCGGTACATCCATGAGGAACTCGCCAAGAAGGGCGTAACGCTCACGCTGCTTTGGGAGGAATACTGCCAGCGGGTACGTTCCACTGGTGGCGTTCCGTATATGTACACGCAGTTCTGTGAGAAGTACCGCCGTTGGGCCCGCGTGACGAAAGCCACCATGCGTATCTCTCACAAACCGGGGGGGACGCTATGCAGGTGGACTGGGCCGGAGATCCGCTGTACATTACGGACTTTGTTACCGTAGAACTGACGCCGGCGTATATCTTCGTGACCGTTCTGCCCTGCAGCTTGTACATCTACGCAGAGGCCTGCAGCGACATGAAGCAGGAGCGCTGGCTTCTGTGCCACATCCACGCCTTTTCGTACTTTGGCGGCGTTCCTCGGCTGCTCATTCCGGACAACTGCAAGACGGCAACGACAAGCAACACCCGGTACGAAACTGTGCTGAACAGGAGCTACCAGGAGCTCGCCGAGCACTATGGAACGGCAATCGTACCCGCCAGGGTCAAGAAGCCGGACGACAAGGCTGCTGCCGAGGGCACCGTGCGTTTTGTATCCACATGGATCACCGCCGCGCTGCGTGACAGGAAGTTCTTCTCACTTGCGGAAGCACAGAAGGCTGTACAGGAGAAGCTGGAAGAGCTGAACCGTCGTCCGTTCAAGAAGCGTCCCGGCTGTCGACTTTCTGCCTATGAGCAGGAAGAGCAGGCCTTTATGCAGCCGCTGCCGATGCACAGCTATGAACCAACCACCTGGCTGCATCCCAAGGTCGGCTATGACTATCTGGTCTCAGACGGCATCAACAAATACTCTGTTCCTTTCGACCTGATCGGCGAAAAGGTGGACGTCCGGCTCACCAGCCAGATCGTAGAGGTATTCTACAAGCAGACGCGGGTCGCCGCCCATATCCGGCTGGACAGGCCGCAGCGCGATCTCGTGGTAAAGCCCGAGCATATGCCGGAGGCTCACAGGCGCTATTTGAACTTCAATGCTGAGGATTTTACAGCTTGGGCGAACAGCGTTGGTCCGAATACAGCGGAAGTGGTGCGGCATCTCCTTACCGAAGGCAGAGAGGCCGAACAGGGCTTCAAGGCTTGCGCCAGCCTGACGAAGCTTGGCTCCAGATACGGCACGCAGCGTTTGGAGGACGCCTGCGAACGGGTGCTGCGTCTGACCTCAACGCCCACGATCCGCAACATCAGCGCTCTGTGCAAGGCATCTGCCGAGCGCAAGGAAGAACCTCCGCAGGAAGTACATAAGGAAGGCAGTCACGGCATCACCCGAGGCGCGGCCTACTACCGGAAGGGAGGCCTGCGCGGTGAATAATCCTTCCACGATCCAACAGCTTCGGGAAATGAAGTTCAGTGCCATGGCAAGCGAACTCGAGCTTCAGCTGCGAGATCCGGCCTCTTACGCGCAGCTCTCCTTTGACGATCGCTTCGGTCTGCTGGTCAACGCGGAATGGAACCGCCGACAGGCGAACAGACTTGCCAAACGCATCCGGGAAGCTCGCATGGATATTCCTTCCGCCACCTTGGAGGGGATCGAATACTATGAGGATCGCGGGCTGGACAGGGCCGAGATGTCCCGCTATGCCACCTGCGGCTACATTGAGGAGGAGCACCACATCATCCTGAAAGGCGCGACCGGTAGCGGTAAGACCTATCTCGCGTGTGCGCTGGGCAACGCCGCATGCAGAAAGTTCAAGACGGTACGCTACGTCCGGATGCCGGAGCTTTTGGATGAGCTGACGATTGCCAGAGCGGAAAACCAGTTTCGGAAGGTCACAAAGGCCTACGCCAAAACGGATCTTCTTATCCTGGACGAATGGCTGATGCGGCCGCTGACGCTGCAGCAGTCCTATGACCTTTTTGAGATTATTGAGGCCAGAACCAAGCACGGCTCCACCATCTTCTGTACACAGTACGATACAGACGGCTGGTACGACCGGATCAATACCGATCCCACCCAGGACAGCCCGATCAGTGATGCCATTATGGGCAGAATCGTCCACAACGCCTATGTGATCTCTGTAAAAGGAAGCGTCTCCATGCGCGAGCGTCACGGTCTGACCGCACAGATGAAGGGCGGGCTGGACAAGTGAAGCCGTCCAATGCATATCTCCGGCAGGAAATGCGGAGCTATATGGCGGCAGTTCCGGATGCCACCGAACAGGAGCTTACAGCTCTGAATGCGTGGGTGCGACAAGGCAACAGCCCTTACTGCGACCCCGCTCATGTTGCCGACGAGCAAGGCCGGGAGATGCCATTCATTCACGCGATGAGAACGGAGCAAGAACTCGCCGAAAGCACTGCAAGCGAGATTACCAAACCTTACGATTAGTCTGTACTCGGCGGCGGTCGGCTCTGCTGGCCGCTGCTGTATAAAAAAGATACTGGTGCTCTGCTACGTGAAGCTGGTGCTATTTCTCCGTGATGGTGGTGCTAAAACTCCGTGCAAGTGGTGCTCGTGCTCCGGAATTTACATGAGAGACCAAAAATGTGGAAAACCATCCAGAGAGTACCGCAAAACAGCAGCGCTCCCGGAGGTCATTTCTGCCGGGCGCTAACACCACATGATACTCGCAGCGGTAACTTGAGTGTGCTGTGTGTTTTAGTTCATTCTTCACTTTGGATAAAACCTCCTCGTATTCTGTTGATGCAGGTCGGCAAACCAACATCACTCTATACTTGGGGGTTTTATTTGCCAAGGCTTTTTTATCCACCCCTGGTAGAACCAGGGGTTTAATCAAGCTAAAAGCGCCAAAAACAGGAGAGCCAGCAGAGTCATTTGCTGGCTCTCCAATGATACATAACAGGCAAGCGGTCTTGACCAGAAAAAACGGATCGTAGCTTCTCCAAAAGGTGAAAGCAAAACATGCTTAACGAATTGAAAGAAACAGGATTAAACTTGTGAAATCTATTGGCTGTTCATGAAATCAATTATCAAGCGTTGGAAATCATATTCTTCCAGGCGAGGCTACATTTTAGGAACAACGTTCTTTTGAAAGAGGTCAATCTTTTTCAGGGATAGCCCACATGCTTTCAGTGTTTTTTTGCGATGTGTTTTTTGAGCCTTATAGTCTTTTGACTCCTTGAACCTCAAGCGAATAAAGAGTAGTTGATATTTTGAGTAGACTGCCAACAGATATGCAACTGGCAAATACAGGACGGAAAAAATCAATGGCGTAATGAAACTTACAAAAAGGTCAATAAAGATGAGTTCAGCTCATGTTTTTACAGTCTCTATCAATGAATAGGCAAGAACAAATAGGCCAATAATTGCCAGCAGCCAATCGACATATTTCTTTGTTGAAGCGTATTCTTCTTTCGTTCCTGCATATGCCTGTAGAACACCAAGGAAAAGAAGAATGAATTGAAGCACGAACTCACCCAAAATCGGAAAAGTGAAGGTGCTGATCAGAAATTCCACGAAGACCGCAAGTTTAATGTTGTCTGTTATAATATGTCTAAAATAATAGGCTTCCCTATCTTTCAGAGCAGCATTAAAGCAAATGGGAGTGCCAACAAACAACACCCAGATAATAATATCTTTAAGATAATACCACTTCCAAAACGAAGAACGAGAGAACAGGAAAGAAAGTAGGCCCGCATACGCGATCATTAATAGAAAAGGAAAAACGATTTGCTTTGATAGTACAGCTCAGATGACAGATACCACCGACGGCCAGATCCTTTTGTGACTCACTACAAATATGAAAACAATTGTTATAAACAAAGCCGCAACGATTTCGCGGGATGAAAAGATGCTCATTCATACCTCCATAGAGATTGTCTGTTTCTATTGTTCATACATTTTTGACGTAATCGGAAGAATATAGTTCCGAGATTGGGCACTGCAGCAAAGTGCGGAAAATGTTCTGTTGCAAATTCAATCTAAACAAGTCCCCGGATTTTTGAGGTATTTCCAACGCATTTATTACAAATATACGCTAAACGAGAAGTGATTTGGGACTGATTTCCCCTTTTTTCCCTTTCAATTCTAATATCAACAAGAACAGATATTTACGAGATTCTTAGCATTTTTGGTTCAAATTCAATTTAAACATGTGATGCTATAGCATATTGGGGATTGAAGACGAGAATAGAATTGAATTCTATCCGTTCAAATACTTGTTGAATCCAAATGAACGTTCGTCGCTATTATAGATTTTTTCTATTTGCTGTGCTATATTATTGATGCTTATTTATTGGTCAGTGCGATAATAGATGCCTCAAATGGAGTGTTTTAGAAATGACAGAGCAAGAAAAAAAGTATTTTGAAGAACTGATAAAGGATCGGACCGAGAACGCAAAAGTGCTTCAAAAACGTTCAATGCGTGGAATAAAGGGTAATGCTGTCAATAAATACTCAGATCAAGCTCATTTCATCTACGAGCTGCTGCAAAACGCTGATGATACCGCCGCAACTGCAGCGCGTTTTGAACTGTATCCGGACAAATTGATTTTTGCTCACAATGGACAACGTCAGTTTTCCATTTCTGATCCGGCCACCGAGGACGAGGACTCCGATAACGGCAAACTGGGTGATATCAATTCTATTACTTCCTACTACAATTCCACGAAAACAGATGCGTCTATAGGCAAATTTGGAATTGGATTCAAGGCGGTTCTTCAATATACTGATAGGCCAGAAATATATGACGACAAGTTCCACTTTTGTATTGAAAGTCAAATTGTTCCGCATATGTTTGAAAGCGATTATTCGGGGCGAAAAGCCGGTGAAACCCTGTTCGTATTTCCGTTTTGTCACGCAGATCAAGCCTATCGGGACATTGCAAACAAGTTGCAGTCTCTCTCCTATCCGATTCTGTTTTTGTCTCACATGCAATCAATCTCTTTTTCAATTGGAGAACAGAATTGTTCTTATTCGAAAGAACGCCGTGAATTCAAAGAGTTTGGGCAAACATCTGGGGAACTGATCCATCTCATCCATTTCAACGGTGAAACCAGTGATGAGGAGGATATGTGGCTTTTTTCCAGAAATGATACTGCTGGAAGACGCTATGCCGTTGGCTTTTCTTTGGACAATGCTGGAGCTTTGCGTCCTGTTCAGACAGATGCCTTCTGTTTTTTCAAGACAAAAGAGCACACTGGGTTGCACTTTTTTATACATGCTCCATTCCTGCTAAACGATACACGTGAACACATTGTTGCGAGAGACAATCACAATCAAAACATGATCAAGCTATTAGCAGCACTTGCAGCAGACAGCTTGGTCTACTTACGCGATATAGGCTTAGAGCATGGCCAGAGGTTGATCGATGACAGCATTCTGGACATCATTCCTGTGAGTAAAGACGCTTTCATCAGCGAAGATGATTCAGACAACATTTCATTCCTGCCGTTTTACACAGATATCCAAAACAGAATGAGTTCTGAACGGCTGCTTCCCACAGCTGACGGGTATGTGTCTGGGGAAAATGCATACTGGGCTGATACAGAGGAAATCACACAGGTTTTCTCAAATGAGCAGCTTTCACAATTGGCTGACAATCCAGATGCACACTGGGTGTTTGTATCGGTTGGACGCGATCGCGGCAGAGCAAGGTTTACGCAATATGTTGACCAGATTATCGGCGAAAAATGGTGTGATGAGAACGCTATTATTTCAGGACGAAGAATACGCTGGGCTTATAATGACCCCAAAGCTATTGTGATTCAAGGCCTAACCGCCGCTTTTATTGAGCAACAACCTATTGAGTGGCTTCACAGTTTATATAGATGGCTTTCAGCAACTGACAACAGAACAAAACGGATTCGTACTGTACCTATTTTTATCAGACAAGACGGTCATGCATCTGCTGCATATGATGAAGATGATAAACCGATTCTATTCTTGCCCTCCGAGGATATGGCGCTTGAAAACACAATAAATCCAAAACTCATAGAGAATGCCGAGACATCTGCTTTCATTGAAAAGGTTGGCATAAAGCATGCGTCACGCAAAGACTATATCTATAATGTCATACGCAAGGAATATGAAAATAAGGTCGATGTAGAAGCCTATTCGCACTTCACGTTGCTGTTTGATTATTATTGCAACGAGTGCTCTCAAACGCAACTCGACGAGTATATTGAACTAATCAGAGAGTGGAAGTTCCTAACGTGTCATGTGGGAGACAAAACGATTTTTAATAAGGCAAGCAACCTTTATTTCCCGTCAAAAGAATTAAGGGCGTATTTTGCGAATAATCCGAATACGCGATTTGTGGATTATGAGGAGTATTCAAAGAAGATCGACACCGAAAAAGTCCCTCATCTGCAGTCATTTCTGTTTGAGCTCGGTGTCAGGCGGAGTGTTTCGGTTGATGTCGTACGCATAGATGCCAATGCTGGCCTAAAGCGTCTGGAAAAGCAATATTGTTTCCCGGGAAATTATTATTTCAGCAATTTTCAGGAACCGCGGATCGAATTTCTCGATGCTTTTATGATTAATCTCCTAAAAAATCCTTCGCCAGAGAAGTCAGCTCTTTTGTGGAGAATTCTTATTCAGATCATTCAGGATCGATGCACGCCATTTAGGTCTCTATCCGATATTCTCAGCATCCGCTATGAATACTGGCCTACTGGTCGTGGAAACCATACTCATTCATTCAGTAAGTTTGATTCAAGCGATATGGAAACCTTGAGAAAATGCACGTGGATTCTTGATCGATCCGGAGTGTTTCATAGGCCATACGAATTAACGAAATCAGAGCTAAATGAAATCTATGACCTTTCCGGTAGCACTGCAAATGAGTTGATTCGTTTTCTTCAGATAAAAGAAGATGCTCCAGCAGAGAAAAAGTCTGACGATAACCTCACCGATGATCAGAGGGCAAAAATAGCATATGCAGATGAGATGCAAAAAGCAGGAATGACTTTGGAGGATGTAGAAGAGTTCAAGCGTTGGAAGCAGAACAAGGATCATCGCCTCCCAACGAGCCAGGAACGTGAGCGGGATAATGTCTCTACGCCTGACGCTCCCGGCTCCGAAACAGAAAACGATGATGCCCGCTCATTCCGCAATTCCTTTGACAGACAATCTCCTGCCAAGAAATCTGTTATTAATAATATTCTAAAAGACCGACCTGCTGATCATGAGGACTTGAGCAGTGAGGAAGAACTGGAATCGGACGAGTATATCCAACCAACCATTGATTTTTCGAAGCGAATTCAGCGGGCAGAAGAAAAAAGTCGGCAGGAAATTGACAAAATAGCCCGGGAGAAGGAGCTTTCCGATCAGTTAGTTCAATCCGGTAGATATACCTATGCGTGGTTTCGTGCATTGATGGAACTGGAGGCGCTCTACAGCAATGAGAACCAGTCGGGAAGCCGTGAAATATCGATCGGTTTTGGACGTGTAGAGTTCGAGCCCGGTACAGAGCGAACCCTGTTACTGAAGCAGCCGAGCCGGTACATTCCCCATTGGATGGAAGAGCTTGCCGCCGACATCCCGCTCACGATCCAAGTTAAAGGCCGTGAGCACCGAGTTATGATCGAAGTCGCCAGTGTGAAGGGCTATACACTCCATACCCGGCTGCGTAAGGCAGACGACATCAAAGGCATCGACCTCGATCATGCCACAGCAAGGATTTCTGTCCAGAATCCGGGATTCCTGATGGAATCGCTTCAGAAAGGCTTCGACGCTCTGGGTTTGCCTGATGAATACGATATGAAGGCAAACCTTTGCGAAAACATCAAGTTTGTATTTGGCCCTCCGGGTACCGGTAAGACCACTTATCTGGCCCGTGAAGAACTGCTGCCCCTGATGCAGGACGAAGAGGACAATCGCATTTTGGTCCTTGCTCCGACAAACAAAGCCGCGGATGTCATGACCATGAGGATCATAGAGCTGATGGGCGAAGATACTTCTTACACAGACTGGCTCGTCCGTTTCGGAACAACCTATGATGAGAGGATCGAGAAAAGCCCCGTTTACAGAGATCGCTCTTTCTATCTGCCAAATCTCCGGCGCTATGTCCTCATTACAACGATAGCTCGTTTTCCATACGACTCGATCGGTGGGCAGGAGCTCCGTGAATTGGACTGGGATCATGTTGTGGTTGACGAGGCGTCCATGATCTCCATTGCCAATATCATATACCCGCTTTATCAGTGCATGCCCAAGCAATTCATCATTGCCGGCGACCCGCTTCAGATTCAACCTGTCGCTCAAGTTGAGCAGGATGAAAACATCTACAAAATGGTAGGGCTAAACTCCTTTACCCACCCTCATACGGAGCCATACGACTATGAAGTTAAGTTGCTGACGACCCAATATCGAAGCATTCCGTCTGTTGGCGAGGTATTCAGCCAATTTGCCTACGGAGGGGTGCTGCATCATGCCCGTGCCGAGGATAGTCAGAAGAGAACACATATCGACGATATCTTCGAAATTGCCCCGCTTAATATCATCAAATTTCCTGTAAGTAAGTATGAAGGAATCTATAGGGCGAAACGGCTTGTGACTACTCCATACCATGTTTATTCTGCATTGCTTGTCTATGAATTATCCCGTTTCCTTGCCGAAAAGATAAGTGCCTCGAATCCTGATGAGGTATACAGCATAGGGGTAGTTTCTCCATACCGAGCACAAGCCGACCTGATTGACCGCCTCCTGTCCCGGTTGAAGCTGCCGACGAACGTGAGTGTACAATCAGATACCATCCATGGCTTCCAGGGCGATGAATGCAACATGATTATTGCCGTATTCAATCCGCCTCCGACGATCTCGGAAAATGAGAATATGTTTCTCAACAAGCGGAATATTATCAACGTTTCCATCAGCCGTGCAAGAGACTGTCTATTTGTTCTCATGCCGGATGATGAAACAGATCATATTGAACGTTTGAAACTCGTCAATGATGTAGAGCGGATCATAAAGGGCAGCAGCAATTATCAGGAGTTTCGTGCTGACGAAATTGAACAATTGATGTTTGGAAGGACTGGATACATTGAAGAAAACACCTTCTCAACCAGTCATCAAAATGTGAATGTGTATGGCCTGCCTGAAAAACGCTATGAGGTTCGCAGTGAAGATGCTGCTATTGATGTTCAAATACATGATAAGCATTGATACATATTTCGTAAATTCAGTCTGCTGATCGTGTCATCTATGCTTTTTCCCGAGCTATTTGAAGATATAGCATTATAGCTGAATATGAAATCACCCGCAGAGGTTCTTTTTTGTGAGAACCTTTACGGGTGATTTTCTATTGGAATATATGTATTAGCCGCTTTGTTTCAGGATGTTACGCATATGAATGTGTGTGTCATCCATAACAGCCCGTTTTCCTTTCGGCTTCATCTCAGGAGGCTTTCTTTTCAGCATCTGATAAGCCTGCTGCGTGATTTGTTTCTCGTCAGCACTGAAGTTTTTCTTTAATCCCAATACATGGTTCGCGGCCTTCACAATCGCATCATCACTGTACTCCTCCCCAGTAAACTGAAGCGTATTTTTGATATTCTGGACTACGTTTCTGAGTATCTGGTCATAGTTCCGCGATTGTTTATCCTGGACATCCTGGGCGATCTGCATCGTCGCCTGCTGAACACGTAGAGCTTCCATTTCGATTTCCAACTTTCTGTCGGCACCGGAACGGATTTCTTTCGACTTTCGCTCAAAAGTGGCTTCCGATATAGATCCTGTCTTGAGCTGTTCCAGAAGAACCTGCATTCCGGGAAAGTATTTATTGGATATCGAGGAGATATAGTCAGAATTGATCGTAGGTTTGTTTTTTAATCTGACATAATGAATATGCATGTAAATGTAGAGGCTACTGATGATTATCGTCTCGTCGTTGAGACGAACGGCGTCCTCCCTGAGGCAATCGGCGGCGAGAGTGTTGCTGTTGGTGATGGAGCATACGTCGTAGAGTTCGAGTCTGCGGCTGCTCAAAACGCGGCATTCAACACTCTGAGTTCGGACGGGAGTGTTTCAGCAGTCAGTAAAGATGCTGAGTTTTCAATCGATTGAACCTCATATTTGCCCCTACTTGAGCTAATGTTGGCCGGGTAGGGGTATTTTGTGTAATAAGACATTATGCATCAGAGGCGTATAAATCTGACCTTTGATGACAGTTTAAATCTGTATGCGCGTATAAGGGGATTACTATGTAAAGAATGGCAAGAGTTGTTACATATAGTTTGCATGATAATCATAGGAATAAAGCAAAAACGGTTCCAAAATAGTTAATTAAGATATCGATAATTGATGTATCCCCCGGAAATAACAGAATAATATCAATCACCAAAAAACTGATAATTAATAAAGCCAACATAGCGACAAAGGGCTTATTCTCTTTAAGCCATTTACTCAGTCCAATATTAATCCTATTTCTGTTAAAGATCACCAAATATAACACTGCGCTTTCTACAAGAATAATGAAAATTAGCATTGCGCCGACCTCCTAAAAAAAATTCATGTTAATTACGCACTATTGTAATAGTCGCGCAATCAACATGAATTCAGGTTCTGACAGAAAGCGCAACTATGCTAACCGTTTTATGGATATTATCCATAAAACCAGACAAATACCCGAAATACTGTCTTCGGCAGTTAACCCTTTCATTCTTAGCAACGATATCTTCGGCTGATACTTTGACGCTAAAAACTACTGATGATAGCTGCGCATCTATCGTGTGTGATATTAACTTGTGTTTCGAATATAACTTATATTGATAAAAAAGTCAATATCTTTTTTCTTTCTGTCGGCGTAAATTATTATTAATCTTATGAGGATTATGAAGTCGTACATTAGTATGCAAAGAGATCGCTCATAGGACTTTCTTCTTTATGAGGGGGCCGTACGGGCGATTTGCTTTTTATAAAATTCTATTGTTGGAAATTGCAGTTGTTTACTTTGAAATTGCAAATGGGTTCTTTCCTAAATTCGCATTTGTTTACAGTGAAATTGCTATATTTAGATTCAATTTACAACTGAACAAAAAAGCATCTCAAGGAATGAGTAATTATTTGCGGTCAACTACTTGAGCAAGCATTATAAATTTAGATAGACATATATATCCAATTAGTGATATTATTTCAATATTATTATAGCATTGATATTATCATTTTTACAATTTCTATCGCGGAGAGGAAAAGAAAATGCGTTTAACAAAAGTGAAGCTCTGCAACTTCCGTTGTTTCGGATCAAACGAGCAATCTATAGAAACAGATCACTTAACTGCTTTTATTGGCGGAAACAGTTCCGGAAAGACCGCTGTCCTTGCAGCGTTGAGCTGTATGTTTTCAGAAAACTCGAGTGATCGGCTTTTGCAGCGGAGCGATTTCCATCTACCTAAAGATCAGGATCCAGATGACATGGAGAGGCAAAGCCTATATATCGAGACTGTATTTACTTTTGATGAATTGAACGACGATGCAGCAGATGGAGCCGAGTATTCGGTCCCTCAGTTTTTTCAGCACCTAGTTGTGGAAGAACCTGGTGGCACACCCTATCTTCGGGTCCGGTTGGATGCGACATGGGAAAAAGGAAGTACTGTAGAAGGTTCGATTGAGAGTCAAATCCGCTATATTACTTGCCCTGAATCGGTTCAGATTTCGGATAGTGATTATGTGTCTGCTCGCCGCAGAGATTTGGACAGTATTCGTGTTATATACATCCCCGCAATGAGAGATCCTTCGCGACAGCTTCGAAACACCTCTGGTACCATGATGTATCAGGTAATGAGCAGCATTAATTGGAGCAATGCGACTAAAGACGATATCCGGAGTAAAATACAAGATCTGAATGCTGCTTTTGAGAAAGAGTCGGGTGTTTCCATGTTTGGTTCCTCCATCAGTAAGCAATGGAAAATCTATGACTCTGATGAGCGTTATTCTAATGCAACGCTGCGTTTTAACAGCACAGATATAGAATCATCCATAAAAAAAGCAGAAGTTGTCTTTATGCCGACCGTGACCGGCAAAGAATACTCAATCGATCAAATGAGTGATGGGCTAAGATCGTTGTTTTATATCTCTATGGTTGACAGTATTTTAGATGTCGAGCATCAAATGCAGCAGCAGATAAAGACTAACTCTCTACACACATCTTTTAATCGCATTCCTCCGATCTTAACGATTGTGGCGATAGAAGAACCGGAAAATCATATTGCGCCGCATTTATTAGGTCGGCTCGTCTTCAATCTGAAAAGCATTGCGTCAAAAAAGAATGCCCAGGCCATTATGACATCGCACTCTCCCGCGATTGTAAAAAGAATTGATCCAGTGGCAATTCGGCATTTCAGACTAATCCATGACGGCACAACACAGGTTCGGAGGATTATCCTTCCGGATAAAGAGAAGGAAGAGGAACAGTATAAGTTTGTAAAAGAGGCCGTTAAAGCATATCCAGAAATATATTTTGCGAAGCTTGTCATCTTAGGTGAAGGGGATAGCGAAGAACTACTGCTCCCCAGGTTTTGGGAGGCAACCAATGGCGATGTTGACCTAAGTGGTGTTTCAATTGTGCCACTCGGCGGAAGACATGTTAATCACTTTTGGCGACTTCTGAATGATCTGGATATTCCTTATGTAACTTTGCTTGATCTGGACAGAGAAAGAGAAGGTGGAGGCTGGGGGAGGATCCATTATGTACTTTCTCAATTGATGAAACTCGGAATAAAACGAAAGGATCTGCTATCAACGACAAACGGAACGCTTTCTAAAGCCGACTTTCAACAGATGATTCAATGGAATGTAGCTGATTTACAGTCAATGCAGTCATGGATTGATTTTCTGGAAAACTACAATGTGTTCTTTTCCTCCCCTTTGGATATTGATTTTCTCATGTTGGAGAACTACGCGGACATATATAAGGATTTGCTTTCCGAGAGAGAAGGGCCGAGACTGACGGTTGCTGCAGGAGGCGAAACGACCACATACACTGTCCGTGCTTTAGAAAAAGCGGATGTTTCCGCAGCGGAGTATATTTCCCGAATGGAAAGAGACGTTAAAGCCACCCTGAAAGAAAACGGCGGGGATGGATCCACATACTCTGAAGGACAGAAGAAGCTAATGGTATGGTATAATTATTTCTTTTTAAACCGTGGGAAGCCGTCAACTCATATGAGTGCGTTATCAGCTATGTCTTCTGAAATACTTATGGCAAATATTCCTCCTGTATTTGAGAGATTAATCAAGGCTGCGGAAAGGCAACAAGCAGGTGAAGTAAATGAAGATCATTAAGCCAGAAGACTGGATGCCAGATGCTGGGATTACGCTGGAGAAAGCAGCGGACCAGGCCGTCAGGAGCAGCAATCATGTTCTTGTGATAGCTGGTCCGGGAGCCGGCAAAACAGAGCTGTTGGCGCAGAAAGCAGCTTATCTGTTTCAAACGAACAACTGTAAAGCACCGCGAAAAATACTGGCAATCAGCTTCAAAAAAGATGCTGCGGAAAACTTGAAAGAACGCGTAGAAAAACGCTGCGGCTCCGATGTGAAAGACCGGTTCACATCCTTGACCTATGACGCCTTTGCCAAACACATTTTGGATCATTTCCTTTATGCCCTTCCGGAGGATACTCGTCCATTGCCAGATTATGCTGTTAACGACAACGAAATTGTTGATGCGGCGTTTGTGAAAGCGGGATATAACAATCCCTATAGTCTGTCATCGAGTAAACTGAAAGCCTTTTATGATGCGACGCTGGCAGGGGTATCGCTTCCTCTGTATGGTGATTCGCTTGGAGTAAAAGCTTGGCGTTACCTGCTGAAAGGTTTTGACGGGCGACCGGCAGCCTTAACTTTTAAAATGATCGGGTTGCTCGCGGACTATATTGTTCTGACAAATCCCAAAATTGTCAAAGCACTCCAGCTTACATACAGCGATGTCTTTTTAGATGAGTTTCAGGATACGACAGCTTTTCAGTATGCTTTTGTCAAGCATTGTTTTATGCCGTCAGGCACTAGAATAATTGCAGTAGGTGACAACAAGCAAAGAATCATGCTTTGGGCAGGAGCTTTAAGAGGTATTTTTAATCGTTTTTATGAGGAATTCAATCCAGAAGGGCTGCGGCTTTTGCGTAATTATCGTTCCGCTCCAAGACTAGTCTTGCTGCAAAAAGAAATGTATAACGCCCTCAAGGAAAAAAAGACCGTGGTTATTCCATCTGAAAAATGGGCATCTGATGCCGGTGAAATTACCCTTTTCATTGCAGAGGACGAAAAACTTGAAGCTTTAGCCGTGGTAGAAGATATCAAGAAGCAATTATCGGAGGGTGTAGAACCGAAAGATATGTGTATACTCTGTAAACAGAAGCCGCAGGACTATAGTCCGAGCATTATCGCAGAGCTTGAAAAGCACGGTATTCGAGCAAGAATCGAAACAGAATATCAGGATCTGCTTAAGGAGCCGATCGTTGAACTCATACTGAACATATTATCATGTGCAATTAACAGAAAGCAGCCTCAAAAATGGGAACAGGTAGTCGCTGCTATTATGGATCTCTGGAATGTTGATACCACACAGGGGAATACGAGTTATGAGAAAGTGCAGGATCACTTGTATCAATTGACGGAGCAAGTCGGGGCAGACATGAAAAGCGAAGTAAGCATCGAACTGTTTCAGAAACTAATACAAAAGATTAGAGGACTATTAGATGACGCACACTTAAAGGCGTATTTCCCGGAGTATCAGCAGGGAAACTATCTGGAGGAACAGTTAGACAAATTTATCAAGCTTTTTTCCTGCGAACTGATCAAGACCGGAGAATGGACACTGGCCATTGAGAGTTTTTCCGGATTGCACTCAATTCCCATCATGACGATCCACAAGAGCAAAGGACTGGAGTTTTCGGCTGTTTACTTTCTCGGGCTTGAAGACTCAGCATTCTGGAGTTTTGCTACGCAGCCGGAGGAAGACCGTTGTGCTTTCTTTGTTGCGCTGTCTCGAGCAAAGAAAGCAGTTGCTTTTACTTTTTGCAACCAGCGCACGAATTTCAAATACCCACAGCAATCTCACAAAGCAATCAATGAATTCTTTGAATTGCTGCAAAAGCCCGGGATCGCTGAGGTAAAGGTGTTTTCCTTAAATCCCAACATAGCCTAGCAAAAATGGATTTTTCTTAACATGAACTGACTGCATAACGATTAAAAAGAAAGAGAAGAACGCAATGAAAAAAGAAGGCATACGGTTTGTCCATAGTACACGAGGAAACGAGAGACCACAGATAGTAATGGTCGGAAATGGCTTGGAATATGAGAGCGGACAACCTAGTTGGGAAGCCCTTATTAAAGCGCTTAAGGCACCGGATTGTATTGCATTGCCCGAAAAGGAACTCAAATCAGTTCCTTTTCCTCTGCAATATCAGCTCCTTTCTACCAATATACCCGGCAAAGCGCAATTGAGTGCAGAAGATGTTAAGCTTGAGGAACGGCGCCTGGCAACCGCAGTAAAAGAACTTAAGAACAAAAGCAATACGCTTCTGGATATACTGCCATCTTTAGGTGCAGACCATATCTTTACTACGAACTATTCCTACTGCATTGAGAAAGCGTTCTACCCCAAGTTGGACTTCACAAATATGTGGACTCGAGGGAGCTACCGATTTAATCAGAATCCGAAACTGAAAGACGGTGTCCCGATCCGGGAGATATATTATCGGATGCACAGTGGCTATCGCGCATTAAATCAAAACGGGAGCCAAGTTGGCCTTTGGCACATTCACGGGGAGCGCTCTGTCCCTCAAGGGATCGTTGTGGGGCATGACAGATACGGTCGCCTTTTGAGCAGAATGGAGTCAATCTGCGATTCGCAAAAATATGAGGGGAAGCCTACTGAAACGAATAGAAGAATCTTTACCTCATGGCCGGAGCTGTTCCTGTATGGCGACGTATATGTGATTGGCCTTGGCTTTTACCTTTGCGAATACGATCTTTGGTGGCTTTTGCGCCGTAAACAGCGCGAGAGGTTTGCAGACGGAAGGGTATATTTCTACGATAACAGCAATAAAGAGGAGCATATTATTCGAGATCATATTCTGCAAGCACATGGCGTTATCATCAATCCGGATGGCCTCGCAAAGGAGAAAGACTACAACGTCTTCTACGAAAAAGCTTTGAAAGATATCCAAAAGAGAATTGGTGACAGGAAGAGCAGCGTGAGCTAAACGTATTATTTCAAAACAGTATTGCTTTGAGGAGTGTTTGAAATGAACAAAGAGACAATGCTATTATGGACGGCGTTTTCCAAACTCGGAAAATTCGGTGATTCTGATTATGACAAAGCTATTTTGGATGATCTTAGGCATGAATTACATATTGATAAAACAGCAGATTTTGTAGAGGAAGTTTACAACTGTTCTCCGGAAATGGTGTTGCAAGCATTTTTCAATGTGACGGCACCGTTGACAGATATGTACGCAGATATATTAAACCTGTTTGAGACCTGCTCTGCAACGCAATCTTCTCAAAATATAGATATCAGCTTTGATAGCAGCAGAACGAAAATTACTAAATTCAACATCGATCATTTTCTTCATGCAAAGGAGTCTTTAATTGGTATTCGTAAGAAACGTAGGGAATTGTTGATAAAAGAGAGCTCAATTGAAAGCTTTGAATCGTGCCTGCACGATTTGTTAGATTATCTATTTGAAAATAAGAATAGCTGTTCATATCCTCCTATTTCAAACTCCAATATCAAAAAATGGCTTGATGATTATTATACGAATCGAGATCGTTGGCCGACGGCAAGTCCAGATTTCAATTCCGTATTAAATGGCTTTGAAGATGATGTTGGATTTCAACTGCTTTTTAGCTTTTGGACGGACATGTACAGTTACTGTAAAAATGCCTGTTCTAATCGAGGGGAATACTATGACACAGTATGGAAGAATGGCAACAAATCACAATTGTTACAAAGGAAAATTGATTGCTTTCTTGGAACTTCCTTAAAACAAATTGTCTTAGCAACGGAAAGATACAGAAAAGAACCGTCTTACTATAAAGAAAGAGTGCAGCAATCAATAAACACCTTCAAGAATAGCATCAAGTACAGTGAGCGTGAAACGGAAGATCTATTTAACAGCTTTAGGGAGTTTCTTCGACTGCCAGTTTGGAAGCACAGGTATGAAGTCTATTCAATCTGGGTGTTTACTAGAATAATTGATGGGCTCACAGAAGCCGACATAAAGTTCAATATTAGGGATAACACTTTAGCTTTCCCGTTTTCAGGCGCTTGCTTGGCAGAAGTGTCCTTAGGCGGGAAACAATACGAAGTTTGGACAGAACTTCGTACGGCTGCAATCGTGCATCCTACAGGGAGAAGCAGAAAAAAGCATATACAGCCAGACTATTCTATCGTGTGCGGAGACGCAAATTCTGTTTCTAATAGTGTGCTGGTCATAGAATGCAAGCAGTATAAAAAATCAAATACCTCTAATTTTGGCCACGCAATAATAGACTATGCGTATAACCGCCCAATGGCAAAGGTCTTGCTGGCAAACTACGGTGTCATAAATGAGCAAAGCATGAGCAATGCTCTACAAAACCTACCGGACGAGCGATATGGTCTTTTCTCTTTTTGCAGACCAAACTCAGATACTGCAAGGGCTCTTTCTGCTGAGGTCAGAAGAATACTGTATAGAAAAAGCAGGTTGTATAAAGTAAGTACCTCGAAAAATGTTATATTTACATTATTCTGGGACGAGAATCAGAACTGCGACCATCAAGATTTGGATTTACATCTGTTATATACCGACGTTCTAACAGGCGTGTCTTCCACACTCTCATATAAGGAACAAAATATTGATGGAGCGCAGTATAGCGGCGATGTAAGATGCTCTCCAGGAACAGAGCAAATTATTATTCAACACTTTATGCCCGGCTATTATGATTTGTGGGTAAATAATTATTCTTCTGAGATTGGTTTTCATGAGGGAAATCCTGTAGTTACCGTGTCGATCCCAGGCGAAAAAGAATCCATTGCTCTGGAGCTTCCAAATGCAGATGATAATTCCTGGTGGCATGTCCTTAGAATTGATGCGACAAAAAATGTACTTAGAGTAATTAATCAAGCGGAAGGCACATATGAAACAATAATATCCTAAGACATTACGATACTTTTTTAGCTACCTGCGCTTTCCGTTGCTAGTACCTGATAGAAAAGATCCTTTTACCATTTGGACTCCAATAATTGTGCTATCCTCTATTTGCACCAAATTATAGAGGAGGCATTCTGTTTATGAAAAACGGAGTCACAGCATATCTGATCCAATGCAAGGAGCAGAAGCAGCTTGATGCCAAAACAGTAAAAGCATATCGAATAGACATTGCACAATTTGAAGACTATATTCAAAGCAACGATAGTCAATATGATCGAGAGTCCCTCCGGGGATTCATAGCCTTCCTTAACCAAAAGTATAAACCGCGGACTGTGAAACGAAAAATTGCTTCCGTGAAGGGGTACCTTTCCTTCCTGCAAGACGAGAAGGTGATTTCAGATAATCCTTTCATCGGTATGCAAATCAGTCTGCCGAAGAGTTTATCAATACCTCGGACTATTCCGCTCAGAACGCTTAATTCCATGCTAGTGGAAGCCCATAACTTTGAGGGACATGCTGTTACATCGTTTTCCCATCTTAGTGCTCTCAGAAACACCGCAGCAATTGAACTGCTGTTCGCTACAGGAATGAGGATCTCTGAATTGTGCGGCATTGCGGGAAAGGATTTGGATCTGTCAGAAGGCCTTGTCTTTATTCATGGGAAAGGCAATCGCGAGCGAATCGTGGAGATTGCTAACTGTGAAGTTCTATCAGCTCTAAAAAAGTACGATCAGGCAAAGCCGAAACATATTAAGGCGTTCTTCCTCAACAACCACGGGAATCCTCCCACGGATCAATCAGCTAGACGCATTATTGAAAAATGTGCTAAAAAGTTGATCCATTTTGGCATATTACACCGCACATGTTCCGCCATTCTTTTGCAACGATGCTTCTGGAAGAAGATGTGGATATACGCTATATCCAGCAAATGCTTGGGCACAGTTCCATTTCCACTACACAAATCTACGCACACGTCTCTCAGAAAAGCGTCGACCTATTTTGTCAACAAAACATCCCCCGAAATAAAATGACAATTGAATAAGCGTAGAAAGCCGGGCTGTTCATAAATCAGCCCGGTTTTCTACGCTTATTCAACGGATAATCACTAATTATC
>ODAI011744191.1_pt1 | contig 55516 bp, 43 predicted proteins | sample 1539321 | NCBI WGS metagenome assembly ODAI01 (sample SAMN02144231, study PRJEB22623) | gut metagenome | biome: sheep rumen | host: Ovis aries | place: New Zealand | reverse complement strand
GCTTAATATCGGGATGACAGGATTCGAACCTGCGACATCTTGGTCCCAAACCAAGCGCGCTACCAGCTGCCCTACATCCCGTGAAATAATAGGCAGTGAGAGACCCGAACTCCCGACAACCTGGGTGTAAACCAGGGGCTCTACCAACTGAGCTAACTGCCCGATTTATTTTGCAACGCTCGAATAATATATCAAAATTTCTAAATCAATGCAAGTGCTATTATCTTAAAATTTCAAAAAAAATGCATTATTCGCAATATTCTTTGATTCTTGGAAGAATCTCCGCCAGAGGTCGATATACAACTTCTGTCTCAGGCACGCTGCTCGTAAACATGCGGCCATAAGATTTTTCGATTATGCGCCGGTCAAGAACGACCACCGCTCCCCTGTCATCTCCGCGACGGATAAGCCGGCCAAAGCCCTGTCGGAATTTAATCACCGCGTCGGGAACACTCAACTCCATAAAAGGAAAGCCACCACGCTTCGCAATCTCTTCGCTTCTGGCCGCGAAAACAGGATCGCTGGGCACTCCGAAAGGCAATTTTACGATAATGACCAGAGAAAGAGCCTGTCCCGGAACATCCACTCCCTCCCAAAAAGAATCTGTGGCAAAAAGACAGCTTGCCGTATCTTCCTTAAATTGGGACAAGAGACGGAAGCGGTCATCATCCCCCTGCTTTAAGACAGTGATTCCGCTGGAACGAAGGCGAGTGCGAGCCGTATCACAGGCATGACGCAAGGAATCATAGGCCGTGAACAAAACCAAGGTCTTTCCGCCAGCAGCCTCAATCATTCGCACGATAGAATCTTCAATGTAAGACTGGAAATTCTCGTTATCGGGAAAAGGCGCGTCACTGGGCACGGCAAGAACCATATTTTCCTTGTAGGGAAAGGGAGAGGCGAATTCACCTGAGTTTACCCTGTCCTTTTCGACAAAATTGATTCCCACCCGCTTTTTCCAGAAATCAAAACTCTTGCTGATTGAAATCGTCGCCGATGTGCAGACAATGGTTTTCATAGGCTCAAAAACACCCTTGTTCATCATGGGAGCGATGTCCAGCGGTGTCTCATTAAAGACAAAATAAAGTGGATTATCAGAATTTTTTGCCATTGAAGGAGGAAGTCGGGAAGCTTGAACCCAGAAAACGCTCTCAGGATGCTCTTCCCATGAAACAAAATTCTGAGCCGTTGCCACCATGTCATCCAGGCGGCGGAGAACAGCCTTCGCCTCGTAAATCACAGAAGAATCCAAATCATCTTCGTCAATTCCTTCGATAATTTCCCTCATCAAGCCGCAAACAGTCGCAATGTGTTGCTGTACTTTTTTTATTTTTTGAATAATGCCGGTAAAACGATGGGCACTTCCCTGAAACAGCCGGAGATTAAATTCCCTTCCCAAAACAGAAGCCGCCTCTTCTTCAAGAGCCACGATGGAAGACTTTATTTCTTCAATCTCAACCTTTACTACATCAGATTTATCCTCAATGCGGGAGAGAGCCGAAAGAGTAAAAAGATAGCCCGTTGCGCTGGCCTTCCGCTGACGGTACAAAAGACTGAGCTGCTTTAAAATTCTGAAACGGTTGAGGGAATTTGAAAAAAAACTCGTGGCCGCGTCTTCAATTCCGTGGGCCTCGTCAAAAACAATTCGCTTGTAAGGAGGAAGCACCGCCGTGTCATCGTAACCCGCCCCGTTCATGCGGCTTTCAATGTCAGCAAAAAGCATGTGATGGTTTACAACGAGAATGTTCGCGTCAGCCGCTTCCTTCCGCACCTTCATGACAAAGCACTTTTCCCGGAACTTACACCTCATTCCCATGCAGGCGTCCGCCTCGGAGTTTACCCGCTGCCAGAGATTTTCCGGGGGCATAAAAGACAAGTCGCTTTTGCTGCCAGTCTTGCTCTCCTTTGCCCATGCGTTGATTTTGTCAAAGATTTCAGTCTCATCGCTGAACAAATCCCGCTCAGAGCCCACTTCAGAAAGACGGCGGAGGCATACATAATTCTGCCGTCCCTTTACGAGGATGGACTTGACCTTCTTGCCTATGATTTTTTCTGCCTGCGGGATGTCCTTTTCGGAAAGCTGCTGCTGGAGATTTATGGTTCCAGTGGAAATCACCACCCGCTCCTTATTGTTAATCGCCCAGAGCATTGAGGGGATAAGATAGGCAAAAGATTTTCCGACACCGGTTCCGGCCTCAAAAACACCCACAGACTCATCATTAAAGGCCGAAGAGATTTCCTTTACAAGCTCAATCTGACTGGGCCGCTCCTCAAAATAAGGGGAGATTTTTGCCAGAGGACCGGAAGAAGAAAGATAAAGAGCCGTTTCGCCAGAATCAAGTTTTTTCGTGACCACAGGCGTAATCGGCTCCATGACCACATAAACTTCGCTCACGGCATTGTTGACGATGTAAAAGCCCTGGGCCTTTTCTGAGACATCACTTGCCACCATTAAATCAGCGTCAGAAGGCTGAAGATTTCCCGAAGGATGATTGTGGATTAAAACAGAGGCCTCCCGCGCAAAGGAAAAATTAACAGGGACAGAATCAGAATTTCCCCGACTTCCCGCCTGAACAGAAATAACGACGCCCTCAGCGTTTATAATACCTGCAAAAAAAACTTCGTTACCGCCAGCCATCTCAATCTGGCGTTTCATCTCCTGGCGGACCTCAAGGGAAAAGCGACGATTTATTTCCATAATTGAGATATTCTACATTTTCATTCCGAATTTTTCCATAAGTTTGGCGTGGAGACTTTCGGTTTCGCTGTCGTTTAAGCCCAGACTTTGTGCATTGGTTAAATCTTTTAAGGCATTGTCGAAATCTCCCAATTTGTAATAGGAAACTGCCCGCCTGAAATGGGCGTGAGACTGGTACTCGTTGATTCGGATTGACTCAGTATAAGCCGCAATGGCATCTTCATGCTTGTTCATGATGCTCAAAACGATTCCAATGTAATAGTATGAGCGGAAAGCGTTGGGATCATAAATTACGCTCTTCTGAAAATCCTCAAGGGAAGCCGTATAATTGTTCTGGGAAAAATAGGCCATGCCCCGGTGCTTGTGAATAACCGCAAGGACTGGAGCCGGTGGCGTTGGCTCAGAATTGATGATAATTGAGTAAATCTCCACGGCTTTTTCCAAGTCTCCGTGGTTATGAGCCTGAATCGCCTCAAGAATCATATCGTCAATAGTGCCGTGAACATAGGGAGAAACCCGGCTGATGCTCTTAGGCTCAAGATTTTCGATTTTCTTTCCGCCACCCGTAAATGTAAGCTCATCCGCCTTTTCGTAGAATGAAGCCCTGCGAGCCTCCACCTCCCCTTGCAGCTTTTTCTGATAATCGCGGATTTCCTGGAAAATAATGTCGGCAAGAGTAAGGCTTGCGTTCATAGATGCGAGCTTACGGCGAAGGGGCATGTCAAAGGGAGTGAACTCTGACTTATAGATAAGCTCATGCTCAACCTCTGCCCAAGCGTCCTGTAAAATCGTGCGGATTTGGATTTCACAAACAAGACTCTCCGGCAAAGGAAGCTCGCATTTTTTTGGCATACAGTCTTTTGGAATTGAGACAAGGACATGCACGGACTCGTAGCCGAATTCTCGGAAAGACTGCTGCGCTCCCTTGTACTCCACTTCCTTGACGACGAAATTGTCCTTAATCTGCTGCTCAACCTCGCTTAAATCTTCAAGGAAGGCACAGATTACCCGGATTCCCATCATGTCGGTGAGCTCAACGAAATTATTCTTTTCGGCCTCTTCACTCTTTAATCGAAGGACTTTACGGTAATAGCTGTTGAAAGACTTTACGCGTGATTTATATGTGGGATTTGAGGAAAGATGAAGGTTTTTACGAAGCTTATTCTCTACATTCGTTACGATTTCAGAAAAAACCGGTTTATAGGACTCGTAAGTTGCTTTTATATTATTTTTACTCGGCAATGAATTTACAAAATTTTCCATAAAAGGATTTTACCATAAAATTATATTAAAGCAAGTATTATTTTAAAGACAAAAAAACCGCCTGCGAATTGCAGACGGTTTTTTTTAGGGCTAAACTAATTAGTTAGCAGCCTGTCCACCATTTGACTGAGCAGCTGCACTATTGTTTGCATCGATAGTTGGTGTGAAGTCCTCTTCAACAGCCATCTTTCTCTGCTCAACATAGCGGTTAACCTGCTTGTTGCCGAATCGTGACATTTCAAGAGCCTGACGAGCAGACTCTTTGCGTCCGATGATTCCCCAAATGTCTTCATCAGCGATATCGCGTTCTGTCTCAAGATTAGCTTTATCGTAGATGATTTTTACATCTTTGAAGTAACCGATGAAGTCATCACCAATGTGTGCTGCATCACGGCAAATCTGGAATCCTTCGAATTTAGCAAATGGTTCGCCACGAGGATAAATTGGGTAAACACGGATTTCGCGAGTGCGAACTTCTGAAATATACTCAGGGTTGTTCCATTCGAGAGTTTTCCAACCGTCGAATCCGAGGTAACCCATGAAGTAGCGGCGCTCAACACCGTCTGTATCGCTCAAAAGAACATAGAGAGCATGTGGGAAGTTCATACCCATAGTTGTAACTGCAATCTTTTTGATTGTACCAACATTCTTTACAAGACCATAAGCTGGAGAAGCTTTGTCTGATGGATCATCAGCTTCGAACAACCATTTTGGTCCTGAAGATTCACCGTCGCCTGACTCAGCAGCTTTTCGGTCGCCGTTTTCGTCAAGTTCTCCATACGGCTCATAAGCTGGGATAGAGAATGGTGGAACAATTTTTGCATTTGCGTTGTATGCACCTGTTGGGAATACAACTCGGACACCCATAACAGTGTCAAATGCTTTTGAAGGTGCCTCGCGAACCTGTGACAGAGCCAAGCTGCTAACAGTGCGAGCAGAACTGTTAAGAACGACTTCCCACTGTGTGATTGCGAGAGAAGACTTCATAAGTTCTTTCTGGTCCTTAGTAAAAGATGCACCAGCAGCCTTACGATAATCCATTAAAGTACGACCGTTCTGGTTTGGTTTCTGTTCATCACTGCTTGAACCATCTTCGTTCTGAGGATAAACAGCGGTGTCTGCTTTAAGCGTTGTGAAGTCGATAAGGGTTCTCTCTTCTGCAAAAGATGAAAGTCCTACGAGCGTCATCAATGCTGCCGATAAAACTAAAGTTTTCTTCATTTTTCGAAGCTCCTTTTTTCTCAAATGATGTAGCCTTGTATAACTCACAGTATCTAACATATATTGAATTTTGTCAATGAAAATTTAAATCGATTTTCAGTCAGAAATACAATTTCCATCAATAAAAAGTTCTATATGTTTGATGCCTGTAAAATTCTTTTTGATATTTTTTTTAAAAAGTTTAACGCCTTCTTCTATGCAAACAGCTCCAGTTTCCTGCAAAGCAGCCTCAGAACTAAGCCCGACATAAAGGGAATTTTGGCGTAAAAAACAGTATTCAACCTGTGTTCCAGGCGTAAAAAGCGCCCTTCCCCTATAAAACGAAGGACCTAAAATCAATTCGTCCACATAGTAGTTTATTTTTCCTTGGACTGGATGAGAGTCAAGGTAACGGACTTCCTTTTGATTACGTGTGGAGCCTGAAAGCGGATAGATAAAGACACGACGGTCTTCTCCGAGATGGGAAAAAACATGAATCATAATGAGAAGCAAGATGATTCCGCCAAGAATGGCTGCAACTTTTATTTTATTTTTTTGAAGAAATTGTATGCAATTATCGATTTTCATCTTTTAGAATTCCGTTTAATGTCCGGTAAATCCCCTGGAACGCTCAAAGTGAGTAACGAAAGCGGACAAGCCATTATATATTCCGAGAGACATTTTTTGCAAGTAGGAATTATCAGCCAGAAGGGCGGCCTCTTTTTCGTTTGAGAGGAAGCCGACTTCGACGAGGACTGCCGGCATGTTTGAATTCTTGACGACAAACCACTCCTCAGCCTTAATCCCCCGTGGAGTTGAAAGATTTCCTACCTGAGCGGCGATTCCGTCCATGATGAATTTTGCGATAAGAATGCTTTCGGTGGTGTATTCTTCTTCCATCATGGAATTCATTACATTAAAAAGATTCTTGTCCACATCGCCGGTTTTTTCGAGAACTGTGCGGCGGTAGCCAGGCGAAAGATACCATGTCTCGTAACCGGAAGCCTTTTTGTCGAGGGAAGAATTGACATGCACGGAGACATAAAGAATGGCTTCTTTTTCTCCAAGTTTGACAGAATTTGCTATTTCTGTGCGTTCAGCCAGAGAGAGGAATACATCAGTGTTGCGGGTCATAAGGATTTTTTTGTCGGGATAAGCGGCCTTGAGCCTTGAATATAGCATTTTACCCACCGCAAGATTTATGTCTTTTTCACGAACCGTGACATTTTTCCCTTTGATTTTATGAGTCATCTGGGCACCGGGGTCTTTTCCGCCGTGACCGGGATCAATGAGAATCGCACCGATTTTGTAGCCGTTGCTTTCGTTTGTCTCGGTTTTGAAGAGTTTGTCAGCGCTGTCAAGGAAGGCTTTTGTGACATAAAGAACACCGTCTTTTACCACGGGAGCGTCCGTAAGGGCAAGTTTTTTGTAATCCTGCAAGACAAAGCCGTCCCCTGCCCTAAAAGAAACCTGATGGCCGTTTTTTTCAAGAAGACCAGAGCCGCTCAAAGAATCCCAGTAAACCGTAGCACCAAGTTTTTCTGACTCAGTGATTAAATTCAAATTTGCTGACTGAGCGTGTATCGCAAAGAGAGAAAATAAAAGTGTTAAAAATAGAAATGCTTTCTTCATAAAATGCACAATTCATAATGCATAATAATTCTCAATCCATAATGATGAACGCTTAGTTTTTACGCTTCAATAATTATGAATTAAAAATCATGCATTATACATTATTTATATTGTCGGCAACATAAAGCGCGCCCTGAATTCCGCCGCGAAGGACAGCCTGCCAGAAAGATTTTCCATCCAGCTCGCCGTGATCGGGGCAGATTTCATCGAATTTTTCCAGAGTTTTTCGCAAAGTACGGTGATTCCAGTCTTTTAATGAGTCGGCCAGTGGAATCAGGCTTTCGGGAAGAAAATCGATAACCTTTGCCTTTGCGGGGATTTTTGTCCCCTCGCCTACTGTGATTGAATTTTCCTTGTTGGGGCAAAATGTAAAAGCTGAGACCGGGAAGCCCTCTTCGTCTATTTCGCATCTGCCGGAAAGGAAAGCCTCTGTTTGGGGATTATTCGGCTCCAAGCGTAGGACAATTTCTGAAACCGCCTCTTCAGCTGACTTGTAGGCCTGCTCGTGGTTTATGCCAACGGCGATGATGTTTCCGCATTTCTCCACATTGTTGCGGGGAAAGTTCACGCTGTCGCCTTCTTTTGACCGGGGAAGCACATCCCTCACTCCGTAAATCTGCTTGACTTCTGAAAGTCCGTAGATTTTTGAAATCTTGCCGGGAATGGAAAGCCAGGCTCGCTCCGCACTCACGAGAGTATTTGTAATTTCATATAATTCAAAGGGCTGGGCCTTTCCTTTAACAGACTCGTGGGGCTGCCAGGGAAGAGAAACCCGGTTTGAAAGGAGATAATCAGGCTCTTTTCCTACAGCGATTTTCATTGCCTCTTCGGTGAGGTTCATGCCGCTGGCGTAAGGGAAAGTCCAGCCGGACATATAGCCGCCAGAAAGACGGGCCGCAATCTCGCCAATCATAGGGCCGTTTTTCGTGTACTTGATGTCAGCCTTGGCAACGCCGCAAGTGAGCCCCAAAGCCTTGATTCCCAGGGCAAAGGTTGCGATAAGCTCGTTCTTGATTTTTAAGTCAACTTTTGACGGAAGAGAATGGCCCATCTCGATGAAGTAAGGGGGATAGAAAATGTGACGGTCGGCAAAGCCCGTAATGGTGAGAGTGCCCTTGTAGACGATTGAGTCGATTGAAAACTCAGCGCCTTCCATGTAATCCTCAAAAATTGCCCGGTGGCTGCGGGAATTCTGAATCGCATTGGTGACTGCGGGAAGAAATTCATTTTGATTTCGGATTAAGCGGCAGCCACGGCCACCCATATTGTCACAGGGTTTTACGACTTTAGGGTAATCCACAGATTCACACAGATTTTCACTGATTATACTTTCGTCTAATTCCCGGAATTTCGGGCTGGGAACGCCTGATTTTTCAAAGCAGGCCCGCATACGCACTTTGTCGCTGGCATTGAGGGCGGCTTCAAATGAATGGGCGGGAAGACCTAATTTTTCGGCGACAAAAGAAACGCTGGCAGAAAAATCCGTTCCTGCCGTAAAAACGCCTTTAAGCTCCCCCTTCCCGTTCAGTTTTTCTGCGAGTTCCAGAAGAGAAGAGCGGTCCTTTAAATCAACCGGGAAAAATTCATCAGCCAGAGGGACGGCAACAGCTTTTTCGTTCGCATCGACTACGACCGCCTTTAAGCCCAGGTGCTTTGCGGCAAGAATCGCAGGCTTCTGCATGAGTCCTGCGCCAAGAATCAAGATTTTATCGTTTTTTGAAAATCCAATCATTTGAGGAAAATACCTTTTTTGGCATTTTAGGATATTACCAAATGAATTGCAACATAGTTATATCATCGAACTGCTCCGCCTCGCCGACAAAGTCATCGATATCCTTTCGGACGCTGGTCAGAGTGTCAGGCGCGTTCATATTTCCTGTTTTTTGTATTGCGGAAAGCAGGCGGTCTTCACCGAAAAGTTCTTTATTTGCATCTGTGGCTTCGGTAACTCCGTCCGTATACACAAAAAGTCTGTCGCCTTTTACGAGATTTATCGAATGTTCTTTGTAAGAAATGTCTTCCATTCCTCCCAGTACAAAATTCGGACTTGTTTTTACATAACTGAAATTGCCATCATGACACAAAACAGGATAGGGGTGCCCTGCGTTCACGAAGCGAAGTTCTCCCGTGCTGAAAGTAAGGATACCCAGCCAGCAGGTGACGAACAAATCGCTTTCATTTCCTTTGCAAAGCTGGTTATTTGTAGTATCAAAAATTTCTTTTGGCGAAAGGCCGTGTTTTGATCCGGAATCAAGGAGAGTTTTTGCCGTCATCATAAAAAGAGCGGCCGGAACCCCCTTACCCGAAACATCACCCACAACAAGCATGAGATGGTCATCGTCTACAAGCATGTAATCGTAAAGGTCACCGCCCACTTCCTTTGCTGGAGACATGGATGCGAAAAGGTCAAAATCCTTGCGCTCCGGGAAAGCTGGATAACCTTTGGGAAGGGATTCAAGCTGGATTTTTGCCGCAAGATTCAGCTCAGTAGAAATTCGTTCTTTTTCGGCGGTAACCGTTGTGAGTTCTGTAATATAACGGTTAATCTGCTCGCTCATGTCCTCGAATGCATGGGAAAGGGAGCCGATTTCGTCATGATTTTTGATTTTTTTAAGAAGTCCGGAAAGTTTATTGTTCGCGGCAAAGAATGATGTTTCACTTTTAATCAAAAGAATAGGACGAATAATCATGCGCCAGAGAGAAAAGCCGTAAAGGAAGATGAAGACTAAAGTTACGATAAGGGCGACCATAAAAATACGCTGAAAATAGAGCATCTGCACTGCAATCACTTCATCAATTGACTTTGTAACTGAAAGCATGGCGATGATATTGTTGTACTGGTCCCGGAGAGGAAGAGCCGTCATTACGGTTCCTGTTCTCTGCCCTTTTTTGTTTTTTGAATAATTATATTCAGTATATTGCTTTCCCAGCTGCATGAGCCTTTTCATGTTTATGATGGATTTTTTGCTTTTTGTAAGGAGATATTCCGGCGAGCCAAGTGAATAGGTTTGTATTCTGTCTGCATAACGGGCATTTACCGTGTGAAAGACATAGCTTTGTGTTTCATATCGGATTGCCTCTGGAACCGTAACGGCAATGCTGTCCAAGTCAGCGACATTGGTTATTTCCATTAATTTTTGATAGATTCCGTTATATTCATCGTCTGCAATGGCTCTTGTGGCATAACGGCTGATCTGTTCGCCAGAAATATATGAAGCGGAGATATGGGCAAACTGCTCTGTCATACGAGTGTATTGGTTAGTGAAGACACTGGAAAAATGCTTGTATCCCATATAAACGATGATTAAAAACAAAAGCAAGCCAAATGCAACAGCAGCAAGAAGCAATTTAACTGCCAGCGGAGAAACATGTCTCTGTTTAAGCTGTGATTTCTTAGTCATGAATTATTCCTTCCGCTTATTTCTTTACCGTCTGTAAAATCGATTCAGCGGCAGCCCGGTCTTTATAAGTTGAGATGACATTGCGCTTACCGGATATGATTTCTGCCTGCACGGTCTGTACATGCTTAATTACTTCAGGGTCTAATTCCGTATTTGTAGTCGAAAAGCCCACAGCTTTGTCTTTCAGGGAAAGGATTCTTGATCCGCCTTTGAAAGCGCCAGTACGGACAGAATTCAGGCCGATTTCTACAGCATTATCTACCCTTTTTATCATTGAAGTAAGAACGGCAGATTTTCCAACACCGTAAACGCCCTCTCCAAACTGATCTTGATCTACACCAATCGCCCATACATTTTTGCCAGCCTTACGGTGAGAAACAGCTTCCGCAATCGTACCGTTTCCGCACATGCCCGCAGCCGTATAAATTGCATAGACTCCCTTTTCATACCAAACTTTGGCTTTTGCTGCCGCCAGTGCTGGCCGACTCCAATCATCAGTATAGAAAGAAAACACCTCTGCATCTGGAAGGACGGCACGGATTCCCTGCACATAACCAATCTCAAAATCAATGATTTCATCGCTTTCCATACCGCCTATAAAACCAAAGCGAGGATTTTGCACCCCCTCTTTGACTGACTGTTCAGCGGCTATCATACCGACAAGGTAGGAACCTTCTTCTGAGGCAAAAAGATAATTCTGAACATTTTCATTTGAAAGATTGCTGCCGTCAATCATAAGGAATTTTTGCTCTGGGTAGACAAGAGAGACACTCCGAATCGCATCAGTAAGGACAAATCCTGTTATAATAACGAGGTCGGGCTTTTCTTCAGAAATAGCCCTTAAATCAGAAAAATATTTTCCGCTATCGTTGCAAATCGCCACATCGTAAAGAGTACCGAAATGCTCTTCTTCTCCAACAGAATCTCCGTAAAAGCGCAAGAGACCTTCCCATGCACTCGCATTGTAGGATTTGTCGTTAACGCCCAATCCATCCGTCACTAATTTTGAAGTAATAGCTGGCGTATTGTCCTTATGGCAGCCCCAAAAAAAGATGGGAAAGCAAAAAGAAAAGAGAAGAAATGAAAAAGATTTTTTCACAAGAGTCTCCTATCTTCGCTATTATAATACATTACTTGCTTTGAAACAATTTAAGATTCATTCTGTCAGAAAAAGTATGCAAATAACCGCTTGTAACTTTTGCTAAAAGTTTTTGCGCTTGTTGAAGACAGGGCAAGTTTTTTTACCAAATCAGGCCGCCTGGCTGCGATAATCTGCCCCACAATGCCGCCTGCAGAAACTCCAAGCACATAGCAATCTTTTAGGGAAAGAGAATCCATGGCGCAAATTGTGTCTTCAGCCATGTCATAGACAGAATAGCCTTGGAGAGGTTTAGTCACGCGGTCAAAGAGATAGCCCTTATATTCGCTGGTAAATCGCTGGTACTGATTGGCAACAGCCTCGGCCAAAGGCATGAGACTTTTTGTATAGAGGCCTGGAAGAATGACAAGAGTCTTTTTGCCGCTTCCGAACTGTGCATAAGGAAGTTCTGAATCTGATGTTTTTACAGAAGATGTAATCGTTTGACTCATATTAACAGTCCTTTTCTTTTTTGCAGTAGACCTCGAATGTATCCCCAAGACCGAAGAAGTGGCTGGCTGTGGAATAAAGAGCGAATTTCAGGCTGGTTGATTTTTGCCCTTTGAGATTTGGAAATCGCTCAGGGTGGTGACCGGTTGAGACCACTTTGCAGACCTTAAAGCCGTATCGCTTGAGGATTGAGGCAGCCCTGCCCGGCTCCCAGAGGGTAAAATGATCTGTGGGGGAATTCTGGAAGAAAGACTGGGTGTTGAATCTGCCAGAAACACCACTTGCAGATGGCGTTGAGAAGGCAAAAATGCCTCCGTTTTTAAGGATTTTTGAAACTCCGCGCAAAACTGAATCCAAGTCCTGGAAATGCTCGATGACATACCACATGGTCACCGCGTCAAAATTCTTCACGCCGAATTCAGAAACCGGGTCAAAGTCAGGGAAGGAGGCGACGGCAGCCGGATAATGAAGGGAATTCTGGACATAATCCACGGCCTCTTTGGAAATATCCGTGCCGAAGACCTGCCAGCCAGAGTCATTGGCCGCGTCAAGGTAAGGCCCGAAAGCGCAGCCTATATCCAAGACAGCCGGAGTGACGGCCTTGTGGTCGCTTCGGTAAAGCATATCCACCAGGCTTGTACGACGCACGCACTGTTTTTTGATATTTTTAAAATCGTCAAGATAGGTCTTTCCGTATTGTTTTTTGTAATCCTCGAAGAAATAAGAGGAATTGTAATTTTTGTCGCTGGCATGAGTCCAAGACATGTAGAGCATTCCGCAAGTTTTGCAACGGCGGAAGGTATGAAGGGTCGTGCGGGCCACAATGGGATTTTCAACGGAAGCCTTTTCATCCCGGCAGACCGGGCAGGCAAATCTCTTTCCGCCAGCAAGAGCTTTTACAAAGTCACCCAGACTTTTTTTGCCAGCCCCCTCTTTTGTAAAGGGAGAATCAGGATAGAGAGAAGCCGTTTTTTTGAGAAGGGAAAGGGCGTTCTCTGAATTGATTTGAGAAACCGGAAGACAGGCAAAGCCGTATTTTACCGCAAGATTTACATGAAGAGCCGTCGTTCCAAGAAGAATCACGCCGCAGCCAGCCGCAAGAGCCTCAAAGGCAGTAAAGCCGTAGTGAGTGACGACCACATCGTATTGGGAAAGCTGTTCCCGCAAATTGTGCACTGGGCGAATGAAAGTGATTTTTTTACGCAAATCTTCGTCAGTGACCCGCAATTCCGCCTCTTCGGGATTCTGCACGATTGCTGTGATTTTTTTACCACTGGAAGCAAAGGCAATGGAAGAAGGCAGAACCAAGTCCGCCGGATCCTCGCCACCCACAGTCACAAGAAGAGATTTGATTTCATCGATTGACTCAGGCTTTTTTGCCGTCCTTTTGTGCTGGGGCAATGTAACGAAAGTGGGATCAGAGATATTTGCAGGACGCTCAAGACCATAAGAAGGAATAATATCCAAGAGACAGTCGCACAAATCCGCGTTGAGTGAGCCTTCATCGATGGCAAGGACAGGAGCGGCTTTTGAAAGAGAAAGAGCCAATTCCCGGTCAAGGGTAAAGGCATCGGTTACGATTAAGTCATATTCGTTTTTTTCGGGCAGGCGGCTTACAATCTGCTCGTCTAAAAGGCCGTTTTTCTTTGCGTCTTCAAGAAGCTCATCTTTTTCTTCAAGGCCGGAATCTTCTGGAATGTAAACATTCGCCCCTGTGTCCACGGCAATCTGCAAGCAGCGGCGCAAATGTCCGGTTCCCTTTCCTTTTTTGACGCAGGGAACTGTGAGAATGGGCTTATAAAGCTCAGGACTTTCAAGGGCAGACAAAATTTGCTCAGTGCTGTAAGGCTCTTTTACTGGATTTTTCTCGCTCACCTTGTCGCCAGAGATGATTTTTATAATCGACTGAGCCCTCTTAAAATCTGCGGCAGTGTCGATTGTAGTGCGCAGATTGGGGTAATTAAAGGCTTGGGGAGCGGGAATGAAAAGAGACCTAAAATGCTCCGGGTGATTATAGAGAGAAGGACCTACATGTTCGTGGTCATAGGCAAGATTTGTAAGGGCGCGGGCCTTTAAAAGTGAAGCCGCCTTGAACATTTCGATTCCGCTTCCGTGGGGAAGACCTGTGTATGTTAGATAGTCAAAATCCTCGGTCTGAGATCTTTTTTCAAATTCCTCAACGAGAGAATCAGCCGCCTCGTAAAACAAGAAAGGATTATCGGCAGTGGCGCGCAATACGACATCGGCCTTGGTTTCTTCGATTAAGTTGCAATAGCGGGCAAGAACATCTTCAAGGGGGCCTTTGAAAATCTTAAAGCCGTTTCTCTCGCAAACAGGCGCAAGCTCGTCAAAAGAAGCCTCGTCGGTGGCAACATAATATTCGTCTGCCCTCACCTTCTTCATGGCGGCAAGAGTCCAGTCAAGGACAGTCTTTCCCCCCAAGATTTTTAAGGCCTTTCCCGGCAAGCGAGTTGATGAAAGTCTGCATTGTACTGCTATAATTGTCATTTATTTCCCCAGTTCTCGACCAAATCGAGAGCATCCCTTTTAAATCGATATTTATTCTGCTCCACCCATTCGCGAGCTTCCTTAAAGCGTGCGTTTGCCTCAAAAAAACCGCATGACGAACTGCCCCAGAAAGCAAAGAATGAAGACCTTGGAATCAAGCCGTGATCAGCCTGTTTTTTGTCGATGCGCGGAACAAGATTTTTCAAATAGAAGCGGTTTGAAAACTGGCTGGGCGAATTGTCAAGAATTGGAACTTCCGTGCTGTAAGAAAGACTGAAGGCTGTTGAGAATTTTATTTCTTCCCCCCAGAGCCAGGCACGGAAAGCAAAATCCAAATTCTGCCAGTAGTTTGAGAGAATCGTGTAGTCAAAGCCGCCCAAGTCGATAAATTTTCTGCGGTTATAAAGTGCGATAGAATCGAATGGAAATAAATTCTCGCTTCCATCAGAAACTACCGATGTAGACATAACATTAAGAGAGGCATGTCGAATTGACGGAGAAAAAAGCACTGGAAAAGAAAAATTGTCTTTTCCCAAAAGGCGCGGCGAAATACAGAAAATACCGCTTTCTGTAAGATTTGAAGCAAGAGTCGGTGTGAGAATATCAGTGGAAAAATCAAGGGAATCCCGAAGCACGAGAGCATAGTCCGAAGACGACTCAGAAACACCGATATTTATTAAATCTCCGTCAGTCGAATCCTCCAGGGGAATTACAACCTTAACAAATGGAAATTTGCGGGAAAAATCCTCGATACTATAATTTTCAGGATCCGATTCAATTGATATGATTTCTGAAAAGCCGCATCGGATAAGATTTTCAATCATTTTTGAGCGATAGGTTGACCAGCCTTTATTGATGAGTATTGCTGACACATTCATCTTGATGTTAGGAACTACTTCCTTTCCACCGAGAACCGTCATACTGATTTGTCGCTCATTAAAAATTGAAGGTATAGGATTCATCACAGATTCCACAACTAGCAGAATAATTTTTTTCAATATGATTTTCAAGCATGGTCTGAATTTTTAACCAAGCAGGCTCAATCCCCTCAGAAAGAACATTACCCGCCCCTGCCTGAGCAAGAAGCTGGAAACAAGGAGGAATTGTACCGTCAGAAAGAATGGTCATATCCCGGCGCAAGTGCCAGCAAGGAAAGCGGTTTACGGGAGAAAGGTCAGCAGATTTTAAGTCAGGCAAAGCACCGCAAACCGAATTGTATTTCTGAATAATCAGCTGGCCCTGAGACGGAGAATCTTTTTCTTTCCAAAAGCGGTAAAAGCCTTCAAGCTGCTCTTCGTTGGTCTTCATGCGCATGAATTGCGGATAGACCTGACAGGGAAAATCTTTTTCAAGGAGAGGAATCGCGGAAAGAGCCTTTTCAAAGTCAGACTGGTCACAGCCGTGGATTTTTGCATACATGGCCGATTCAATCGCGTCAATATAGACAATCCAGTTGACCAGGGCATTTTTTGAGGCAGCCAGACAAGCGATTTTTGAAGAAAGCTCCTCGGTGACAAGCAAGCCGTCTGTCTCGATTAAAAGAGAGATTTTGTGATTATCATCGTTTTGATTTATAACCTCGCTTGCAATCTCAAGGAAATCCGGGTGCAAAAGAGGCTCGCCGAAAGCCGAGAGGGAAATAACGGCATCCTCAGAAAATTCTTTGATTTGTGAGAGGATTTTCTGGAAATCAGAGAGAGCCATAAAATCTTTAGGCTCAGGATTCTTATTTATAGAAGAAAGTGAATAGCAAGTTTTATGATTGAATTTTGAAGAAATCTGAATGTTGTAAAAAGCTGGCACAGTCTGCATGACAGAGGGGCTTTTTGAGGCTAGATTTGAAAGAGCGTAGGCATCTGAAAGGCTGATATTTTGCTTTTTTGCCTCTTCGTAGAGATTTTTACAGGCAAGGAAGTTGATTTTTGAGCTTGCCTCAAAGCTGAAGCGGAGAAGACGGTAATCCTCATCGGAAATAAGAGTTTCAATCTCGAAGGAATTGATATCCCCCCTCATCACAGAAAAAATTGCCTCGCGGTCAAGGCTCTTTTCACCCTCAGATTTTAAAGTAGTTTTCGCAAGTTCGGAAAGAATTGAAGCCGTTCCCGCCTCGATAAGCTCCGGAGTAAGACCGTAAGGAAAACCGTCGGCAAAAGAATATTCCGCCGCGTATTTTTCATGCATTTCAAGCAAGTCGCGGGTGAGTTTTTCGTTTAAGAAAGGAGTGTCGGCATAAGAGACAAGGGCGCACTCAGCAGAATTTTCTTTAAGAGAAGAAGCAATCTGTGCGATAAAATCAGCCTTTGACCAGGAATCTTTTGAAATCAAGGCGACTTTTGGATAAGAGGCAAGGACAGAGGAAATTTGCGATAAAAGAGGAGAATTATTTTTTGCAAGGAGAATTATTTTTTCGCCAAAAAGGACGGACCAATCAAGGACAGACTCAAAAGCTGACTTTCCGCCGAAAACTTTATCAAAAGCATGGTGAGTCAAATCCCCACCATACAGAATCACCAGTGTCTTCATTATCTATACATAATAGCAGAAAAAATTCACTGTGGCAACTTTTTTAATTTTCCGCTATGATTTTGGCCATGAACAGCGAGCATTACTTTGATTGGGCGGCCACTGCCCCTTGTGACAAAGATATTTTACGGGAATCTTTAGAGATTGCCCTTCAATATGACGGAAACCCTTCCTCAACCCACAAAACAGGAAGCGAGGCGCGAAAGATTTTTGAAAGAGCGCGGGAATCTTGCGCACAAAGCCTCGGCGTAAAGGCCAGCCAGATTTTTTTCACTTCTGGGGGAACTGAAAGCGATCATATTCCCCTGCTCTCTGTCCTCACTTCTCCGGCAAAAAAAGGGCGGATTATCCTCTCTTCCATAGAGCATCCTGCCTTGCGGGAAGAATGTGCCCAGCTCAAAAAACTCGGATTCGATGTGGTGAGCGTAAATCCCGACAAAAACGGCTTTGTCTCAGCCCAGTCAATCCTTGAAAAGCTCACGAGCGACACTCTTTTTGTCACTGTCATGGCGGTAAACAACGAGACTGGCTGCATCCAGCCTGTTTACGAGATTGCAGACGCCCTCACCCAAGCCACAAAGGGAAAACGCCGTCCCCACTTTCATGTTGACTGCGTTCAGGCGGCGGGGAAAATTCCCTTGGATTTCAGCCATGAAGGAATCGATTCGGCGGCTTTTAGCGCCCACAAGATTTCAGGCCCTCGTGGAATCGGCATTCTCTATCTTTCTCGCCCGATAAACTCATTCTTAGTGGGCGGCGGTCAGGAGCAGAATATAAGGAGCGGAACGGAAAATCTCTTTGGAGCGGTGGCTTTCTCAAAATGCCTTGAAAAATATTACATAAACAAAAAAAATCAGGCAGCTCAAAAGCGTTTTAACGAGCAGAAAGAATGGACCCGTGACTTTTTGGAAAAACTGTCTCAGATTGAGCGATGCAGGCTTGTTCCTGAAATGAGGGCGGATTTTGAAAAGAGTGAAGAAAAGTTCAGTCCCTGGGTCGTGCAGGCGGCCTTTGTTGGGATTCCCGGTAATGTGATGGTGCGGGCTTTGGACGCGAAAGGATTTTGTATTTCCACAGGAAGCGCCTGCTCCGCCAAAAAGCAGAGCCGCCCTATTCTGGCCGCCATGGGCGCGAGCCGGGAAATACAAGACAGCGCGGTGCGTTTCAGCTTCGGCAGCTTCACCACAAAAAAAGCGATGGATGAACTCGCCGAAGCGATAAAAGAAATTGTAAAAGAGTTCTAGGCAGCGCACTTCAGGCACAGCCTTCTCCGAGACTCGCTCAAAAGTCGTCTCACGACTTTTGCCGGCTATGCCGTCGCTCCCTATTTTTTTGATTTGATGTGAATCACTTTGCCTGTGCGCTTGATTCCGTCGTCTTTCTTTTCTTCGCCTTTCTTGCGGTAGATTTTCTTTTCTGAAGCTCCGCCCAAAGCGTATTTTGCTTCCTTAGCGGCCTTTTTTTCGGCGCGGAGTTTTGCCCGCTCTTTGCGGTCTTTTTCGATGAATTTGAGGGAGTCGTCGAGGCCTGCGAGGACTTTCTGCATGTCTTCAGCGAAGATTGAAATCTGGTGGCGGTCAAAATCTGCACCGTCGCCTTTTTTGCTCTCTACAATCTGTAAAAATACATCACCAGCCCGATTTTCCTTGACATTGAAAAAATAAGAGCGGTTATCCAACAAAACCTGAGTAGTAAAAAGTTCTCCACGGATGCTCATTTTGACCCTTCCTTAAAAATGTGAATTGAATTATACGCAATTTATAACATATCTTGCGTTTTTACGCAATAGTTTAAAATTTGAATGTCTTTCGCTGAATCGGGCTCATGCCAATCTCCCGGCAGACGGCTATATGGGCGGCGGTGGGATAGCCCTTGTGCTTGGCGTAGCCGTACTGGGGATAGAGTTTGTCGAATTCAAGCATCATTTTGTCCCTCTCCACTTTGGCGATAATGCTTGCCGCCATGACCTGGGGGTATTTTCCGTCGGCCTTTGGCTCACAGCGGCAGGCGCAGGAAATTTCCGGGCAGCTTGTTCCGTCAGTGATGGCAGAAATATGGCTTTCCAGGCTGGAATTTTCAAGGATTTCGATATTCCGGGAAGAAAGCCAGCCAGGAAGCTTTGCCATCATCATTTCATAGGCAATTTTCATGGCATACATGCTGGCACGGAGAATGTTCATTTGGTCGATTGTCTCGTGGTCAACCACACCAAGCCCCCAGCAGGCTTTTTCCATAATCACGGCTTCGGCGGCAATGCGCTTTTTTTCTGAGAGTTTTTTTGAGTCGTTTAGGATTTCTACGGGAAAATCCTCAGGCAAAATAACGCAACCGGCAGTGACAGGGCCTGCAAGAGGTCCCCTTCCCGCCTCGTCCAAACCGCAAATTAAGTCAATCATATTAAAATCCTTCAATTTTATTATTTTTATCTTCAAGAATGAGAGATTTTTCGTCTTTCCAGACAGGCTTGATTTTTTTTCCGTCACTATCAAAATCCCCGCTAAAGGAATTTCCCGTCATTCGCAAATTAACGCCTGTCGCTTCAACAATCCTTCCCAAGTGAGAAATGACCTCACATTCACTGTTCCTGAGGTCAAGGCTTCCACCTTTTAAACTAAAATTAACTGCTGTATCAGAAATTGAGGCAAAACGGCTTTTTTCAATTTGAATTCTGGAATTTACCGCAGAATGATTACAGGCATAGTTTGAGGCTTGCACGCTTAATCCTGAATTCTTAAGGACAATGCTGGAGGCTTCTGATGAAAACACGGTTCCCGAAGAATCAAATGAGCCAGAAATCTCACAATCTTCAAAAGAAGCTGCCGAACGCTCAAAAACAAAAAGCCTTGAATCAGAGGGGTGGGATTTATCCAAATCTTTTTGAACCACGCAATTCTGCATCTCAAGGCTCGCATCCCTCACAAGTATATAACCCGACGGCGGAAGAACAAAACGGGCATCCCGCATACCTGTGAAAGAACAATTTGAAGAAATAAGCGAAAGTTCCTCCGAAAGAAGAATATCTCCGTTTACAAAAAAATGAACGAATTTTCCCTCGTTTATGACGCTCAAGGCCTGCTCAAAGGAATTGAATGGATGTAAACGGCTTCCGTCTGAAGCAAAATCAGGGGCATTTCCGTCCAAAAAATAATTGTACTCATCGATAATGACTTTATAGCTTGAAAGCGCACTTAAATTTCCGCTTTTGTCTTGGGAATAGGCAAAAGCCTTGTAGCAGACAGTCATTTCTGTGCCAGCCCGAAGCTCAATGGGCTGAGATTTATACAAAACATAGTCGCTGGAATTTGGCTTTATATAATCAAATTCTGAATTATTATCAAGATAAGAATTTGCACTGACCGTTAATGGGCCGTAAACAGCAAGATAAACGCTGGTCCCATCCTCAGATTCAACTCTGAGACTGACATCACGGCGGGCATACTCTCCCTCTTCGCTGGCGATAAACTTTGGAGGAAGAGGCGGCTGGCGGTCAATTTCATAAGATGAAGTAAGTTCTCCCTGATATACGCCGTCACAATAAAGGGCAAAAACAGCCGTCTGGCTAATATAATCTCCCTCAAAAGTGTCGAATGTTATAGTTGTATACAAGCCATCGTTTAAAAGCACTTCGCCCGCCGCCCCGCTAGAGACAAGGGAAAGCTTGTAGCGCAAATCTCCGTTGATATTAAAAACGACAGACTTGTTATAAGACTCTTGCAAAAGAGAAGGTTTTGGTGGAAGAACGAAAGACTGAATGGGATTTCCAGATTTATAGGCGACATCCTGCCAATAAACTATATGACTTTTTGATCGGTCAAGGATTACATCGTCAGTGGAAGCCGACCAATAGCCTTCATCTATAGCCCAGATAAGATTTTTCCCAGTAAAACGAAATGTTGACCAATTCTCGATTTCAAAAGGAACTTCTTTTTTTGAGAGAGGAAGCACTTCGCCCGGCGCAAGAAAAATAATAAAACGCCAGTTTTGCTCCCCGCTTGAGACGATGCAGGGAATATAGCGGGAAAGACGGTTATCGGCGGAAACTGAGAGGATTCCCCCCTTCATGGCGGGTTTTTCGCCGTCACCAATGCGGAGAGAAAGAGAGCGTGGAACGGAAATCACATTTTCGCCAGAACAGAGCAAAATATTTTCGCTAACAATGCGGTCGATGAAAAGTTTTTCCGCGGTGCCAACTGCAAAGGGATTACCGCCATCCGTCACGGTGTAGTCAATTTTGTACTCTTCACTTTCTTCCCCGTTTATAACGGCCACACGGAGAGAAATTTTTCCGCTCATGTCGATGAGGACGGGTCCGTCGTAGGCAAAACCTGAAGTGAGAGGGTCTGTGTTGGTGTATGAATAAAAAGCCTCGGCTCCTTTGGGTAAATCCAGGATAAGGGTTTGCTGATTTGCGAAAGTTCCGGGAACGGGAGAGATAACCCTCTGTGAAAAGGCCGGCAGCAGTGAGAAAAACAGGAAAATAGGAAGAAAAAGCCGCACCGCTATGGAGCAGTGGCAAAGCCAATTGCGAAGCGATTGAGCGTGAGCGAGCTGGGGAACAAAGCGAGCACGAGAAAGAAAGTGCCCGGCGGCTGCCAGTAAATTTCTGCGCATAAAAACTTATAAAAACTCTCCCAAAACGGGGCGTAATTCCTCGTCCTGCTTGTAATAATTTTCTTCAAGCTCGTCTTTGGAAAGGCCCACCAGCTCGTGGCTGCAATAGTGAATCCAGCGATCTTCCTCCGGCTTAGTGATGTCGAACTTGCGGCAGTAGTAGTCGGGTTTGATGGGAAGAGTTTCCTTGAAAGTGAAGTTTTTAAAATCGTGGACGACCACCTTGATGTCTGAGCGGGGAACGCCCTTTTCCAAAAGCACCTGAACCAGATAATTGAGGGTTCGGCCTGAGTCGTAAATGTCATCAACCAGAAGAATTTTGTCGCCCTGACGAAGATAATCGGGGGAATATGTCCATCCGTCGATTCTGACCGCGTCGTGAGAGTGGACATCGGTGTAAGAGCGGGCGACCACGGCGGCATAGAGGACAGGCTTTTTTCCTTTGAGAGCCAGCTTGAAATATTCGCTTATGACATTGGCCATGTAGGCTCCGCCCCGAAGGGATGTATAAATGATGTCAGGAACGAAGCCATCGTGATAGATTTTTGAAGCGAGTTTGAGCGCGTCGTTTCGTACAGTTTCGTAAGGGAGAAATTCTTTCATATTATAATACTACAGCAGGATTGGGGAATTTTCAATTATTATATTTATATGCCGGAATAGCAAAATAATTTTATTTCCTTGCCATTTCATTATATTCTCATTAAATTTATCTCATGAATATCGTAAAAATCACCGCTGACAGCCTGACTCTTTCTTCGGGCTTGTCTCAGGATTCATTCGCAAAGACCCACTTAATCGACTTGCTGGCAAAAAAAAGCAGGCTCGTTCACATAGAAAACAAGTCCATAACAGACGAAGATTATGTTTTTTCGGGAACTAAGGCTGGCCAAGACGGAATCACTCTTTTTGAGGGGCCGGCTCTTCAAGGAAAAATTCTTTCCGACATTCTTTCCCTTCCGCAAAATGAGCGGACTGAGGAAGATTTATTCGCCCTCTCAGTTTTCTCACAGGCGACTGATTATCTTTTTCGTCAGGAAGAAGAGCTTGAGGCCGTGGGTGCTGGGGGAATCGTCATAAAGGCGGAGGAAAAAGCAAGCTCAGCGGATATTCTTTTTATAAATCCTGAGCTTTTTGAAATCTGCGCCCAGAATCACAAGGAATCTTACGGTCAATTGCAGGGAAAATATCTCTATAAAGGCTTGGATGCCCCCTCTTCCCTTTTATTTACAAGAGCCGTGGCAGCCTATCGCGCCATTACCGGCCACTTTCCTTTTGAAAACGAAGACACCACGAAACGACAGGAAGACATTTTTGACGGAAATTTTATTCCCCTCTCACTTTGGAAGGATTCAATTGAAGAGAATCTTGCGGAAAGCATTCATTCAGCCCTTTCTCTCAAGGTAAAAAACGAAGTTCTGGCAGGGAAAAGAAGCCTTACCGACGCGGGAGCTGAGCAAAAAAGAGAAAAAACGCTTAAAAAGGCGCAAAACTTTAATTCAGAAGACTTTTTTAAGGAAATTACAAAGTTCACGGAATCAGAAAAGCAAAAATCAGAAGAAGAAAATAAAACTCTCGCTGAGAAAAGGGCGGCTTTTCTTTCAAAAACAAAGAAAAAACTTGCCGTAAAACGATTCTTGAGGCGGAACAAAAACAGGATTTTCGCATCTCTGGCGGCAATTTTCGTAATCAGCTGGTTTGTGTCTGGAATTTTGAGGGAAAACGCCAAACTTATCACCACAAAGGGCCTCACTTCCAGAGAGACAACCCATGCCCTTTACACGATGATTCATAGGACGGATGTCCCTAATTTACAGGAAATCGTCAAGGGCAAGGAGACTAAAGACATTATCGTAAAGGTGAGCGGCTATTTTGTCAGCGCGAAGCAGCGTCTTGAAGTCAGCCCGGATAACGGCATTTTAAGCCCTGCAAAATGGTTCTTCTACAAAAAAGAATCAAAAAGCTGGATGTTCGGTATCACGAATCTTAAGATTGACGGCCAGGACTTTAATATCGAAAGCTCCTACCCTGCCAGAAAAGAAAAGCCCCTTCCCCTTCAGGAAGAAAACGGGAAAAATCTGATCAAAGGAGAAGAAGTCAGCCACGAAGTAAGTTACAATCTCGTCCATCAAGCCGAGGCAAAATTCTATGTGGAGAGAATGACTGACAAGGTAACCCTGCGCTGGACAGGGAAGCAGTGGCGGGTCATAAAAATCGATGGAAAATCAAAAATCGACACGGTAAAAGCAAAGGATTTTATAGAAGAATATTACTCGCTGGCAGAAAATGGCGTAAGAGAAGCAACAGATACATTGCGGGAAAAATACGACTGGCTTCCTGGCGATGCAGATTTAACTGATGCGGCAGAATTTCTGGCAAAAGAGTACGGCAGCGTCGAGGCAGAAAAATATTTAAAATGACAAAATTTCATTTTTTGTCATATTGACATTTTCACGGCAGACAGATACACTTTTCCCACATTCAGATTGGTTTTTATAGGAGAAAATCATGGCTTTTGAATACAATCTTGAAAAGCAGCATGCAAAAGGAAAACTTCATGCAATCGAGCGAATCAATGCGCTCGTAGACAAAGGCTCTTTCATGGAAATTTACGCCGATGCCCGCCATCAGTGCACAGCATTCGGCATGGATAAAAAAGAAATCCCTTATGACGGTGTTATCACCGGCTTCGGAACAATCAACGGAAAAAAAGTCGCAATCTATTCTCAGGACTTCACTGTTCAGGGCGGCTCTCTGGGCAAAGTCCACGGTCAGAAAATCGCCGAAATCATCGCAAAAGCAATCGAATATAAATGCCCTGTTATCGGCGTAAACGATTCGGGCGGCGCTCGTATTCAGGAAGGCGTTGACGCTCTCTGCGGCTACGGCGAAATCTTCAAGCAGAATGTTCGCGCCTCTGGCGTAATTCCTCAGATTTCAGTAATCGTCGGTCCTTGTGCAGGCGGTGCCGTTTATTCTCCAGGACTCACAGACTTCATCTTCACAGTCGATAAAATCTCTGAGATGTACATCACTGGTCCAAAAGTCGTAAAGCAGGTAATGTTCATGGACATTTCTTCTGAGGACTTGGGCGGAGCTGCAATCCACGCTCAGAAATCTGGAGTTGCACACTACCGCGCCCAGAACGAAAAAGAATGCTTCGAAAAAGTAAAGGAATTGCTTGATTACATTCCCCACTACTACGGCGAGAAAATTCAGGCTGACGAGAAATTCAAGTTCTCTTCTAAAAAAACAAAGGAAATTCAGAGCGTTCTCCCAGAGTCAAGCACAAAAGGCTACGACATCAAGAATGTCATCGAAAATGTAATCGATGACGGAACATTCTATGAGATTATGGCTGAATTTGCGGCAAATGCTGTTGTCGGCTTCGGCAAAATCGAAGGAAAAACAGTTGGAATCGTGGGAAACAACCCGGGCTACTTCGGCGGAGTCCTTAACTGCGACGCCTCAGACAAAATCGCCCGCTTCGTGCGCTACTGCGACTGCTACGACATTCCCCTGCTCACCTTCGTTGATGTTCCGGGCTTTATCCCTGGCCCTCAGGAAGAGCAGAAAGGGATTATCCGCCACGGAGCAAAACTCCTCTACGCCTACAGCGAGGCAAGCGTTCCGAAAGTAACGGTTATCACGCGAAAGGCTTACGGCGGAGCTTACATTGCAATGTGCTCAAAGCATTTGGGAGCTGATTTCGTTTACGCCTGGCCAAAGGCAGAAATCGCCGTCATGGGAGCTGAGGGCGCAATCGGAATTCTTTATGCAAAGGAAGCTGACCCAAATGTAAAGGCTCAGAAAGGTCAGGAATACCGGGAAACATTCATGACACCGACAATCGCCGCCCAGCGCGACTATATTTCGGCTGTCATCAATCCGGAAGAAACCCGCGCACGAGTCGTTCAGAGCTTCAAATTCCTTGAAGGAAAGACTTCAAGCGACATCGTGGCAAAGAAACACGGAAACATTCCTCTGTAAACAATGCATAATCCATAATGAAAAATGCATAGTTTCTGCTGTTATGCAAAAAAATCCCTGTGACTGGAGGCTTTTGAATGGAAGTTCTCCGCACAGGGATTTTTTTTTCAGAATTGTGAATTATGGACTGTGAATTGATTAATCGTCTTCGTAGCCACGCATACTTCTCAGATATGCAAGGTAATAACCGCCACCGACTAAAAGAGAACCGCCTACTAAATTACCCAGTGTGACTGGAAGTAGATTCCAAAGGAAACCGAAAATCGTAATGTTATATCCTGTAAAACCATAGACATACTGTGCCAGCATTCCGCATGGAATAAAATACATATTTGCGACAGAGTGTTCAAATCCACAAACAATAAAGAGAAAAATCGGCAAGAACAAAGCAATAATTCTACCACTCAATTCTTCCGCCGCCTGACTAGCCCAAACGGCGATACAAACCAAAATATTACACAAAATACCTTTTACAAAGGCATCAATAAAAGGAATGTTTGCTTTGAGCGTGGCAGTTGCTACAACAGAACGAGCAAGATCATTGCTGTAAAGCGAAAGAATATGGCCGTAATTTGCAAGAACAGCAATAAAGATGCTACCGACAAGGTTTCCCACATACACAATAGCAAGATTCTTTACAAAATCCATAAGTGAAATCTGCTTGTCAAGAACAGGGATGAAAAGCAGACAGTTTCCAGTAAAAAGCTCCCCGCCGGCAATGACAACCATAGCCAATCCAATCGGGAAGATGATACCGCTTAAAGCCCTACCAAAGGCAACTGGAACAACGCCACAGGATATAATTTGGCTTCCAAGTGCACCAAGCGCAATAAATGCACCAGCAAAGATTGCAAGAATGAATGACTTGAAAACAGGCTGATAGACTTTCGTTGAGCCCATCAAGGAGTACATTTTAATAATTTCTGATGGCAGATGCATAGATTAGACCTCAAAATTTCAATGTTGTTTTATGATAACAAATCTACCACTTTGAAGATATTTTGTCCATTTAATTATTTATTTCTTAAACTCAAAAAGCCCATAATACTTGAAAAAATCAGAATTTTCTTGATTAAACTGACCGTCTTTATCGAAGCCGTAAAATTCAATGGAATTTGCAAGAGAGACTTTCATACAGATTCCCTGTAACTTGCGATAATATATCTCAACGAGAGCGAAATTATAATCTTTTGAAAAGTCTGATGTATTATTTGTGGACAAATATACTCCAGCATACTCTGCATTACTTTTTTCATTTTCATTGCATACAAACCAGTTCTCTAGGAGACGCTTGTGCTCTCCCAACATGTTCATACAAATTAATTTTACCCACATTTGAACATCATTCTTAAATTTAGGTGAATATCGGTTTTCAGCAAAGAGAATAAAATGCATCTCCCCTTCATGACCATTAAATGTGACTTTGTAAGACTTATCAGGGGAAACGATATCCATTTTTTCTTCGGAAACAGTAAACTCCTCAAAAAAATCCGGGATTTTGTAGTCAATGTTTATTTTATCGCCATTTTCTGCCGGACGGAAATTTAATGTTATTCCATAAGAAAAGGCAAAAAAAGAAACAATAAAAAGAAAGGCAAAAATAATTCGTTTTTTCATAAATCACTCCTATATTTTTATTTTAATTGGATTTAGAAATAGTATCAATTCGATTGATTGCTGTCACCGGGGCATAGACTTTTCCATCTTTTTCAATCCAACCAACTGACTGTCTGTTATTGCCAAGTCTTGCGGCAGAGTCATATAATGAAGTTGCATAAACCTCAACCATTTTCGCTCCATTGATATTCACGATTTCAGTACCGATTCCTGTAAAATGATACTGAAATGTCTGATATTCAATTTGTGCCATGACAAATGATCTGGTCGGAGAATTTTGAATTTTAGTAAGTGTTTGTTCAACTCTTATTTCTTGGATATTCTTCGAAGTCATATAAGAATCAGCAATTTTTTCATAGTCAGCGTACGGCGTCAGGGCAGAATTTTTGATTCCATTCTGTGAGGTATTTTTTTCTGCAACAGCATATTCATTAGGGGTTGAAAAGAAAACAGCATTGTATAATTCTTCAGCATCCCTTATCAGATTTGTTGGCACTTCTGCAGTGAAAAGCACTTCATGCTTAAGAGAAAACTCATTGAGAACTCCATTCCAATCAATATTTCCTCTTTCATCATAGCCAGTCTTTTCATTATAGTAAGTTCCAAAACAAGAGGAATTATTGTTTATGTAAGAATTATCAATACAAATTCCGGTGATTGAAGAAAAAGACATTGCTACACATGTAACTACACAACCTTCTTTATCCGCATATTCATTTGGAGAGTTTCCTAGCAGAGTATGTTCCATATCTTGCATGTATTGAATTTCGGGTTTTTCTCCATAAAGGCCGTTCCTGTCAAAATACTCCGCAGGATTTGAAGAGCAATATGAATACCAATTCAGGCCATCGTGAATCGGGTCGGAAGATGTGAATCTGAATTTTGAAGGCTCATAGTCCCTAAAACCAAAATCATACATATAAGACTGTAAGTCATATTGTTTTCCAATAAATGAGAATTTCGGACAGGAAGAGTCTGGCGTGCCAAAAATGTCATAAGAATAATCTTCTACAAGTCCCGATGAGTTTCGTTCTGCCATAACAGTTCCCTGAGAATTAGTAAATAAGAGGCAAGGCTCCTCAATGTAATAGTTCTGAGCCGAAAATGAGGAAAGAAGACAGCCCGCATCATCATACAATGGATAAACATTTTTACTTTCGGAATAAAGGCCTCTTTTTGTATTAGGAAGTCCGGTCTGCTCATTTCCGTCAGCGATAAAAAGATATCTTTCACTATGAGAGCCTGTATTGCCAGAAGTACGATTGCTTTCAGAAATATTAGACAAGGAATAATCTGAATCAAAAACCTTTGTAACAGAAAAAATAAAAAGTCCCTCACCAAGATAAGAATTTTTTTCGCCTCCACTCTCGCTTTTCCAAGTCTGAAGTCTACGAGACAGGGCATCGTATGAAAACTTTCTGGAAAAACTTTCATTCTCAAGGAAATTTTTCCCCTTTATACCCGTCATTCTATCCTCAAAATTAAAATCACAAGACATCTCAGAATAGGCGTCTTTTTTAAAAGTCATATTGCCATTTTTGTCATAAGAAGCACTGCATCCATTTCCCCAGGAGATAAGACGGTTTTCACTGTCATAAAAATATTTTATTGAGCCGTAAGGATTTGTTTTTTTAATTACATTTCCGTTTAAATCATAATCAAAGTCCTCAACAAGAGCACTCTGGTTCACAGGAATCTGCTTGCTTCCAAGTCCTACCAGTGAACAAAGTTTTTGCAGGGAATTGTAGTCAGATTCTGAAAAAGAAAGCTGGGGAAAAACAGGATTCTCTGAATGATAAAAAAGCCCTGCACTTCCTATCTCTTTTTTCATTTTCCTGTTCCGTCTTTCTGAATAAGGATAAGAAACAGACGAAACCCTTCCAAAGTCATCATAAGAATATTTAGTGACCGTAAAATCAGAATCAAGAGAATAAACAAGTTCTCCTTTTTTAGAATAAATCTTCCCATCAACAAAAAAAGGTTCGAGAAATTTTGAAAATGCAGCCTTCAAGATAACTCGCCCTCGCTTATCATAGACAGTTTTCATGCTTGCCCCGGAATCATATATTCTCAAAATTTCCCTTCCACAGGAATCATAAACAAAAGTCACAACAGATTTCTGAAACGAAGAGCCCAGCGTAAGAGTGTCCGTAATCTCAAGAACCTCACCGCTTTTGCCCCGAAGATAGGAAATTGTCCGTTCATTTGAAGAAACTTTTGAAAGATTTCCATTCAGATCATAGGCATAGGAAATTTCATTTAACTTCTTTCCTTCGTTCTGAGAAAGTATCCGACCTGAAGTATCGTAAGAGAATTGAATCAAAGAGTTTTTATTTTCAGCCAGAATCAACCGGCCAAGACTGTCATACTCATAAGAAAAAGTTTCTCCGTCAGGATTTGTTGCATAAAAATGAGAATCCGAGTAAGCAAAATGTTTTCTGTTTGAGTTAAAATCCCTTTGCTCATTTATGCTTCCATCCTCGTTATAAAAAAAACTGCTGGTATCAGAGAGAGAGTTTTCCCAAGAAACAAGGCGAGAGAATCCGTCATAAGTAAAGAAATTTTTATTTCCTTTCGCATCGATTCTTGTCACTTTCTTGCCGTCCTCAGAAAATTCATTTCTGAACAAAAAGACTTCGTTAGCCCTTATAGCAGAAAGATTGCCATAATCATCATAGTAATATTCACTCTCAAATCTAAAAGGCGCTTCACCGTATTTTTTTATGCGACCAGAAGAATCGTATACCGCTTTCCAGACAGTCTCACCATTTATTGACATTGACACGCAATTTGAAAATTCATCGTATTCATAAGTTGCAAAAGAAGCATCAGGATAATCAATACGAACAATCTGATTTCTCGCATTATAAGATATTTTTTTTACATATCCGTAAGGATTCTTAACAAACACAAGTCTTCCCAAAAGATCTCTCTCATAAAAAGTCTTGTTGCCATAAGCATCTATTTCAGCAATGATTTCAGAAAATGCGTTAGTTATATAAGTCCTTTTGTATTTTCCTCCTGAAAGGCAGAGGATTTTTCGACCGTCATAAGAAAAGGAAGTCTCGAATACAATGTTAGATTTCGTATCCCTCAGAATAAAGCTTGTCATTCTTCCCAACGCATCATAGTCAATTTCGCTGGCTTTGCCGTCAGAGAGGATTTTTATAAGTTTTTTGGTTGAATCGTAAAAATACTGGCTTTTTTTTCCATTTCTGTCATAAGAGACTTTTATCATGGTATCAGGATAGAATTCGGATTTTGAAAAAGAAGACAAAGTCCCTCCATTTTCTCTCATTCCCTCATAAATGCCAGTCTCCGAATTATATTTATACTCTATAAAGCCAGAGTTAAAATCCTTGGATCTGAGCATCCGCCCCGCCCGGCTGTATTCAAGGTCTGACAACTTCACCCCATTTTCTGAAACAGAGCATAATCTTCCGTCAAAATCTGATTGAGATGAAATGATTTTTCCGTCAAATTTTTGCACCATATTAACATAGCCAAACTGATTTTTCACATAAGAATAAACAGATTTTTTAGGCGCATTGAGAAAACCAGCCCTTCTATCGGACTTATCGGAAAATCCACTTTCAGACGAAAATAGTTTTCCGGCGGAGTCATAAGAAAAATTCGTCAAAAAGTCGTGACTTTCCCCATAAAATGGCTCAATTTCAAGCAAGCTGGCAAGTTTTCCAGCGTCAGTATATGAATAAGAAGTGACTTTTCTTTCTGATATCCTATGCCCCGCAGAATCAATTCCAGAAACAGAAAGACCTGTACACAGCTTTTCTTTGTTGTATGAATATGAGTAAACTCTTTCTTCTCCAGTGACTGTATCACGCATAATCCGACGCAAAAGCAATTTTCGCCCAGAGTATTCTTCCCTTACCTCCAATCCATTCGGACAAGAAAATGTCACGCTGTGGTCATCATAAGAAATTTTCGTCTTGCGATTTAGTCCGTCCGTATAGGCACTGATCCGCCCGAAATCATCATACTGCCAGCCTTCTGTTTTCTCTCTCTTTCCCTCCGCTGAATAGAAAATTCTTTCTGACAGATTTTTATTTTTGTCATATCTATATAAGACTTTATTCCCGCGGCAATCAACAGACTGAGACAAACAGCCTTCATCATCATAGTCCAAATGACCACACGACTGATTTCCAAGATACACATCTGTCAGCTTTGAATTTTCATTATAGAAATATGTACGAGTAATTCCATCCCTATCTGTAAAAGAAATCAGATTATTATTATCATCGAAGGCCCACTTATCCAAAGATGAGTCAGGATACAGTTTTTTAATAAGATTGTTTTTATCATCGTAAAAAAATCGTGTTAGAAATCCATTTAAATTTACAGAAGATACTAAGCCATTTTCACCATAAGTAATATTTTTTTCACTTCCGTCAGCATATTTTTCACGGACAGTTCTGCCAAGTTCATCATAAACGAAAAAACTCTTAACTCCGTCATGATCCGTATATACGACGCTTCTGTTTTTAAAATCATAAGAAAAATGCTCACTTTTACCCTCTTCGTTTGTCGTCTTTACAGCGCGGAATTTTCCATCAATCATCTCATAGTCAAATGAAACAACACTTCCATCTGAACGAACTTGTTCCGCAAGAATGCCACCTCTGTTATAAACAAACCTTTTTTTGTCATTCGAAGAATCTGACACGCAGGCAAGATTATTCGACTCAAACTCGTAAAAAAAAGATTTCGGTGATTTCTCATCTCGCAATTCATAAAGTCTTCCGTCTTTCCAAGAAAAGACGGCGGCATTGTTTTCATCAATGACAATCTTAATAATGCGACTGTTTTCATCATAAATGAATTCAATTTTACCGCCGTCTGAGAATGAGAAAAGGAGCGGTAAGCCGTATTCAGAATAAATTCGTTTTTCTCCTGTTTTAGGGAATTCTATGAAAAACTTTCCATCTTCCTCACGCAACATAATTGAAGGAAAAGCAAAAGGACTGGCATTTTCATAAAGTCCTTCGCCAATTTTTTTAAATGGAATAAAACCGCCGTTGTCCTGAACGAAAAAGACCGTATCATTTCCGACTTTTCTAGCGAATTCAGAGGCTACTCCATAATCCACAAAGCGATTTTTCTCTCGGTTAAATTCACTGATGCGAGCCGCTTCCGTAAAAGCGGCGATATTCATCTGAGCATTCATAATTATCGCCTGAATTTCATTATGCATTCCCGCACATTCACTGTCCTCTGCCGCATAACCAGCAATTTCTGACTCATAAGAATAAAGCTCTTCAAGATAACTCTCCCAAGCGGGAATTTCTTTCTCATAGTCAGCAGACCAACCACGAATGATTCGAGTCTCAATATTTGATGTCCAGCCTTTTCCGAAAATTCCACTGTTAATCTCATTCTGAGCCATCAGAGAAGAGTAATGCCTTGTCAAACAAAAAGATGATTTTTTACCGCGTAATGAAAAAATCAACATCGTCAATTATAAAATCTCCCGTAGCAAGAATAACAGGATCTCCTGCGTGTGTTACAGTCTTTCCACCAGCGTCATAGATTGCACCAAATGTTGAGTCTGCGTTAATCGAATAGGTGTAGCCATGCTCACTACAATAGTTTTCCAAATCTTCCTTACATTGCTCAAGCTTATCCTCAAGTTCATGTATTGTATTCAAATCCAAACCGGCAGCGATGGCGGCGTCAAGAGCCCTTTGGGCATCCATGACTCTGGAAAGATAAGAGCTTCCTCTCGAAATTCCACCTCCGAAAAAATCGTTAATATAATCGTCCATTTCGGCTTTATCTCCTGAGCCTGTATAATCATAAATATAATTTCCATCGTCATCATAAACATCATCATAGGTAATAGTCTCGCTTCCGTCAGCGGTGTCCACTTCAAGAGAAGGCTCACTGCTTATAGTGACTCCTTCCCCCTCATCATCATCGTCAGCATAAAGCGGGGAAAAGCAAACGACCATTGATAAAAAAACGAGTCCGATTAAATAAAATAATTTTCTTTTCATACATCCTCCTTATTATTCATCAAATTCACTGTAAAACAGCTTGTCCAAAAGGCTGTAGTTTTTTCTTCCCGAAGGCACATAGCCGCTACAGTCACGGACAAAGCGCCCGGTCTCCGTACTTTTCGAATCTGCATAGTATCCAGCAGGATGACTCGGACTTTCCACACCAGGATTTGAATAAACTGTAAAAAAAAGCCCCATTGAGACAGGCTCCTCAAAGCTAGACCATGAATCGTAAACAGCATCTTCAATAAGAGATGAAAGATCTGAAAAATCATAAAAATCACTTAATTGCCCGATAAGATGCCTCAAATCCACATAAAAATCCGTCGGATAACTTGTCGCATAGTAGGAAAGGGTTTTTTCGCGAAATATCGTAAAAATTTGATCCCGTTTCTCCTGACAATCTATGGAATCAGCAAAATCTTTGGCACAAAAAGAAAGCCCTTCGACAAGTTTTCGGATTCTCGACAAATCCAGACAAGAAAATACAGCATGCGGATAAGACGCATATTCTTCCCTGAATTGCGATAGAACTGTTTCAAGAAACGACTTCTGAGAGAAGTCGCTCTTTGAAAAACGAGCAAAAACATTTGAATAGTTCCATCCGCCTGATGCAACTAAGCCAGGACTTCCAATCATAAAGTCTGCGCTGTCACAAAGTTCATAGGCAGTCTCAAGACAAATTCCGAAACAGGTGTCAAATCCTATAACAGATAATTTTTCATCACCCATGCCAGCCTCTATTCCGCGACGAAGGGCAGAAATCGTCATATATGATGAATTATCTATTGCAAAGGCCTTTGAAGAAAAAACATTATTTTCGGAAATGCTCTCACTTTCTGAATTCCGCCATCCTGTTCCGTGTCCCCATAAAATCAAGGCAAAATTCTCTGCAGGAAATTTACGGCGCGCATAGGACAAAAAGCCACTCAGAGTCGCAGGATTCGACATATCAAGTTCTGAACTCTCCGAGGCAGAAAGACCGAGTTCAGGACAGTCCAGCCTTTCGCTTGCGATGAGAGTCTTGTTAACCTGATTGTCCTGAATGATTTTATAAAGTCTAGTATCAGTCCAATCGCCATTTGTGGCATCAAAACCTTGCGCACGATCAACAAGAGCCAGCACAGTAACATTCGCGTCTAAAGCAGAGACTTCCATCTCATTTAAATCTGTAATTGCCTCACTCTCAAGATTATTGTCAGCGGCCATGTACACTAGAACCGTCCATTTTCTGTTTTTATCTAACAGACCGGCTGAAAGCACCGGACTGACATTTTCACGCTCAAGAAAATCCGTCCCACAAGAGAAAAACAAAAAGACAGATGAAAAAAGCAAAAAAAATTTCTTTTTCATTCATGACTCTCCCGCACGCAATACATACCATAGGGATCCTTCCATGAAGTCCCGTCACTATACCTGATTTCCCGAATATATATAAAGTCCGTTATATACGGCTCTTCAGGCACCAAAGAAATAAAAGAATCAAGAGAAATAATAAAATTCTCCATTCTTTGCGGAAAAAGCTGACAATCACAGCGTGAAACAATACAATTTGAGCCAATGAACGGATTGTTTCCGTCAGAATCATAAAGCAAAAAAGAAATTGTAAAACTGTCGATAGTTTTATCACTGTCGTTAAAAAGCGAAAAATACATTCCGGCAAAATAATGCATGTTCTCATTCTCACCAAGCTCCACATGAGGCTTTGCGAGCACATAAGGACAGGAAAGGCTTTCTGTTGTCTCACACGAAATTAAACTTATCAGAAAAAAAGCAAGAAATAACAAGGTAATTTTCTTTTTCATTTTCATTTTCAGACCTCACTTATAATTTTTTAAGCTTTGAAAAAAAGCATCTCGTTGACTCTGCGAAGGAGACTCCCAATAAGAAATAAGATTTTGATAACAGAGAAAAAGAGGATTTGTCTTGTTGTAGGCTTCGTTTTCTGTCAGAATTCTTTTCGCAGACTGTATGTCTCCTGCGTTCAAAAAAGAATCTATATCTTCAAACATTCCCTCAAGACTTTTTACCTGAATGCAGACAATCGATTTTCTGTCATTGAAGTCAATGCTTTTTTTGACAGTGCACCATCCCCAACCGCCACCAAGTATCTGATATGAAGCAGAGGCGACATCCCGAAAAACAAACATTCCAGCTGAATCACTGACAGCCTCTCGCCCATTCTCCAAAAACAGGTGATATTTTTCTACAGCTTTTCCATTCTCATCTGAAACGCGCCCCACGAGAGCGGCCTTCCCCTCAAATTTTGTTGATGCACAAGATAAAAGAAAAATTGAGCAAAAAGCAAAAAACATACAGAAGCGAATTTTCCTATTCATTTACAAGCTCCTTTTTTTCAAATGTTATTTTCCCGTTGATATCTCTGTAACAGACAAGGCTCTCACCGTTAGATTGTTTCACTTCTCCGATTTTTTCTTTGACAATGATTTTTTGACTTGTATTTTTTGACGAGGCGACAATCGGAAAAACTTTCGCGACTTTCGGCTGAATTTTCAGTTCTGAAGCAAAAAGATATGCATAGCGGGAACAAAGCAAGAGAAGTTCTCCGCAGTTCCCGTCTTCTGGCAGTGACTCGCATTTTTCAAAGGAAAGCTCTACCCTACATTTTCCGGCCTTTTCTGAAAGTGAAAGATTTTTTTCACGCCAAAGAATTTTCTCAGCATTTTCCCCGCAAATTTTCAAGCAGGAATAAAGATGGGATTCATCCACACTGAAAGCAAATTCAGCGGATTTTTCGCCGTTATGTTCGCTTTCGATGACGGCTCCGAGAGAGCGAAGTTCTTTTCGTACAGAAGCAAGAGCGATAAGCTCGTCTTCATAAGAGAAAATCACACCATCAGAAACTTTTTCACCCACGGTTTTTCCATATCCAAAGGGAAGCTCCAACTGGAAATGAGGTTCATTGTTCTTGAAAGAAACCCTGCAATAGCGGGCATTCGCCACATCCTCACTGTTGCAGCCATAAATTGAAAAGGAGCATTTTCCGCCGTCAGAAGAAAAAAGCCGGCCGCCTTCATTCCGTCTATACGAAAATGAAGAAATTTTCCCACCTCGATGACTTACAGATGCGAATATTTCTTTTACCAGCTCTTCACCACCTGGAAGGGAAGGTGTCTCAGACAAAGGAACTTCCACATCCTCAGAAGGAAGAGAGCCTGAACTTTCTTTTTGAAGCGATTTTGCAATTCTGAATGAAAGAAGGCCCGCCATGACAAGAAGAATCAGCGTACAGCCATGAAAAAAGCGCGCCTTGCCTGAAAAAACGCTCCTTTTCTGCTCCGTCTCAAGGTAAAGGGCTCCCCCGGAACGCTTGTAGCGGGCAAGATTTGCCTTGTCCATTACGACAACTTCGGCCATGAGATTTTTCCTTTCAAGCAGATATTTCGCATCATAACAGCAGTTTCCCGAAAAACGGGGATGCCTTTTCTCAAGCTCACTGAGAATCAGCGCATTCACGCCCGAAAAAAGGCTCTTCCATGGAAGCAGGATTTTGTACAATTCATAATCCGCGACATGCACAATTGTTTTCTTCATAATTTCTCCTTTTATTTTGATTTTTACCTTTCTGTCACCGAAAGGCACGAATGAGAAAGACCGTCTAATTTCCATGCACATTTCACAAGGGCTTTTTTGTCCTTTACGCCCAATGTCTCAACTGAAATAGAATCCAGGGAAAAGAGGGCGGAAAAATCCGAGCAAAAGGAATCAAAGTCTGAGTCACTAGCATTTTTCTCACACATACGCACAAAGGTCTGGGAAATCATCATATTCTTTGAAAGTTCCGCTGATTTTTGAACGCATTTTTCCTGCCGCACGCTAAATTCCTTCGCTGCGGAATAAAAAATTCCAGCAAACAAGGGAAAAAGCAGACAGAAAACAGATATTTCAATTATTCTCATGCTCATTCCTCCACTCAGATAAAAGCGCCTCATTTTTTTCATTTAAATCTGCATAAAATCTTTTTTCCTTTGCCAGGGCAGAGACTTCTCTAGTTCTTGAAAAAGTCAGCGCAGAAAGACAAAGAAGAGAAATAGCAGAAAGCAAGGCGACCGGCAAAAAAAGCGCATAGCCTGCCGAAAGTGATTTTTTCATCATTTTTCACTCCCATGACCGAATATCGCTGTCATTCCCCTCACCGCCTTCCGCTCTGTCAGCACCCAGAGAAATAATTCCAAAGGGAAGACCTTTCGGGAGTTCCACCCCATTCACTGAATCTTTGCACACATATCTGAATGGACTTCCCCAAGGATCAGTTTGAATCTTGCGATCTGTGTAGGGGCCAGCCCAATGCTCTGCAAGCGGGAAAAGTTCAGGTTCTTCCCACAAAGCTGAAAGCCCCTGCTCTTCCGTCGGGAAAGTTCCGCAATCAGCAAAATAGTTTTGAAGGGAAAGTTTCAGCTGCTCAATCTGACTTTTGGCAGCGGAAACCCGCGCTTTTTGAATCATCTTGTGAGCGGCAATGCCAATCTGTGAAGTAAGAATTGCCGTCACCGCAAGGACAGCAAGCGTTTCAACGAAAGTGAAAGCTGCATCCTTTCTTTTTTTTAGTTTCCCAAGATTTTTCCGTGTGATTATTTTCATAAAATTCCTCCTAACGAAGTGAGATATGGCAGAAAGGCTATTTTTAAAATTACGGTTATGTATACAGAGGCAAGCAAAAGCAAAGCCGGTTGAATTGATGAAAGCAAGATTCTTTCCCTGCGGGCTTGTTTTTCCTCAAGGACACGAGCACTTCGCGCAAATCCATTATTATTTCCAGTCTGCTCGCAAATATATAAAAACTCAGACAAAAGTCTCCCCTCAGCCTTAAAGCCAGCCTTCTCAAGGCAGAAGCCGAAAGCGTCTGCGATAGACTCTCCATCAAGAAGACGGTTTCGAAGGGATAAAAGGGCAAAGGCAATTTTTTTCTCCCGCCCGACAAAGGCAAAGGCACAGGAAACAGCCTGAAGGGTCGGAATATCATGCTCGCTGAAAAAAGCCATAGTCTTTATCACATTCAGAACAGGTGACGGTGAAAAGACCTTGCTTACGAAAAAAACAAGAGCCGCAAAAACAGTCAAGAGCCCGACATCAGCGAAAAGCATTGTTTCAAAAGCCTTCTTTTGCGCTTCTGAAAAATCTCCGCCTAAAAAAGATGAGAGCGAAGGAAGAAGATAAAAGACTGAAAAAAATCCTGCAGCAGCCGTCAGCAAAGTCACAAAGCAAGGGTATGAGAGCATAGCAAAGATTTTTTCACGGAGCATTTTTTCATGGAAAAGCAGGCTTCTCAGATGAGAAAGGATCGGCGAAATCCGCTCACATTCTTCGGCAACTGCAATATAAGAGGCATACCAGTCAGGAAGGGCTAAAGCTGGAGCCGAGCAAAAAGCAACGGAAAGCGTCATACCGCTAGAAAGTGCTGTATGCAGATGACAGGCACAAAATCCCAAAGGTGACTTACGCTCCGAGAGAAGAGAAAGGGAAGACTGGAGAGAAAGTCCTGAGGAAAGCAATTCCGAAAGAGCATCAGTGAGCATAAAAAGAACTTTTCGTCTGGAAAAAAGTAAATTCTTCATGCAATTCTCCTTCCTGTAACAGGACTTTCATCCCTTGTTACGATATTTGCCTCAAGTCTGATTGAATCTTCTGAAGTTACCGTAAGTTTTTGGAAAACACAGGCATGCAAAACCGAAGCGAACTCCGAAAAATCCACGCCCAGTTCTTTCATGCGAATTGCCGTTTCCTGCATTCCCGCCGTGTGCACAGTCGCAAAAACAAGATGTCCGGTGAGAGAGGCCTGCAAGACAGTTCTTGCCGTAAGCGCGTCTCTGATTTCCCCAACAAAAATGACATCCGGATCCTGGCGGAAAATAAAGCGGAGAGAATCAGAAAAAGACATTCCGTTTGCCTCGTCCACATGAATCTGAGTAATTCCGTCGAGTACATATTCTGGAGGATCTTCGATCGTAATGATTTTCTTTTTGCAGTCTGAACGCTCATTCAATTCCATTAGAAGAGAGGCCGCCGTCGTCGATTTTCCGCTTCCCGTGGCTCCGCAAATCAAAATCAGCCCCTGCTCTTTTTGGCACACATTTCGCAGAAGACTGCACTGACTGTCAGAAAACCCCAGTTCCTCAAGGGCAAGGGGAACTCGCTTAACATCAAGAAGACGAAGAACAATGCTCTCACAACTACCTTCGCCGCCGGCTGAAACAGAGGGCAAGCAAGAGACCCGGACAAAAATATCATTTTCTCCGTGAAAAACGAATTTTCCGTCCTGACCGCGCCGACTCTCAAGCACATTAAGGTTTGCGAGAATCTTTATTCTGCGCACAAGCTCGCGACTTTTCTCAGCAGAAAGCTCACATATTTCCCGCAGACGACCAGAAATCCTAAAACGGACACGCTTTTCTTCTATATGGATATCGCTCGCCCCGCTTTTTCCGGCTTCAGAAAGCAGGGTATCCAAAAGCATTGCGGCTTCACTCCCCTCATTTTTGCGCTCATTTTTCCGAGAGCTTTCTCCGTAACGAAGGGAAATTTCCTGCTTTAAGCGCTGGGAATCTATGGGAACGAAAAGACAGCGCTCTCTGTCAGAAAAAAATTTTCCTCTCATTCCGAAATAAGCCCGCACAGAATTTGACAGCTTCTGCTTGATTTTCTCATCGTCCATATTCGTCAAGCCGATTTTTACAAAATCTTCTGCGCTTTCAAGCACAACCGCTCCATTGTATTGACTGAAAGACACCGATAAATCAAATTTTCCCTTCATTTTTCACCTCCCTTTTTTTCACTTCGCATTTCTATACTTTGTGCCAGTTCAAGAAGCCGCGCTTTTACCTTATCGCCAGTCTCATTTCTGTCTTCCGTTCCAAAAATCTCCGCACTGGGAAGCAGATAAATCACCAATTCTGTCTTTTCAAGGCTCTTCTCCTCTGCCTTAAAAAATCTTCCCAAAACAGGAATTTTCGAAAAGAAAGGCAGGCGGCTTACATTTTCTGTCTCTTCTTCCTGAACCAAACCGCTTAAAACAACAGGTTCTCCAGATTTTGCCCTTACCTCAGTCGTAATGATTTTTTCACTTGTAGGCGGCGGATTTCCTGTTGTCGTTGATAAATCGCTTCCCTGACGAGAAACACTTGCCGTAATTCTGCTGGTAATCATTCCGTCTCCGGTCACAGTTCCCGTAACTTCAAGGCGTAATCCCGAAATGATTTCTTTAGTGACACCAGAATAAATAGGCTCTCCTGTCTCCGGGTCAAGATTATTATCCCGGTATCGATAAGTATTCGTATTTTGAAAATTGATGGGCTTCCCGCTCACACCGTTCAATGTAGTGTCTGCAAAGACTTTCGCCCGTGATTCGGTGATTGCGGCCTGTAACTCCCCTGCAAAATGAAGTCCGAATGCCCCGACCACATCAAGATTCAGATTCAAAACACTCCCCAGTTGAACTGCGGCATCATTCATATCGCCCAGATGAACTCGTCCTGCCTTAAATTTCGGACTCCATTCACTCCCCTCAGTTGACTGATACTGCATAATCAGAAGGTCATAGCGAACCCTAGAAACTGGCTTATCCAAAAGAGGAAGCTCTGCCATAAGCCGTTTGTATGCCGTTTCCGAACCTGTAAAAAAGAAAGAATCTCCCTGTCCTGTATCCGAAATCTGTGTTTTTTCCACAAAAGGCGGCAGATGTGAAAGAAAATCATCGGTACGGATATATTTAAGATTCACGAGCCTGCTTTCACTCTTTTTGTCAATTTCTGAAATGAATTTCTTTATGTCAGCGGATTTTTCTTCTTCTGAAAGAAAAAGGATTTTCTGAGTCTCTTCCAGCTGAATGTAATCAATATCAGGAAAACGTTTGCTTAAAAGAGTAAAAGCCTGAGATGCTTTTATAAAATGAAGTTGACAAGACTGCCAGATTTTTCCTGTCTGAGCCATTTGATTTTTATTTTTTGAAGAAAGCAAGAAATAAATATCATCTTGAATTTTGAATTCCGCTCCAGACTGCATACACAAAAGAGAAAGCGCCTCATCAAAGGAATTTGCAGAAAAAGATGCTCGCGAAATTTTCTGTTCAGCAGAAAGAGCGAAACAAAACTGCTTTTCCGCCAGCGTGAAGAATTTTTCCGCCGCAAGCGAAAGACTTGAATTCTGCACATCAACAAACCAACGACCGTCCTGCTCTATAAAAAGAGCTTTTCCTATTTCGCCAAGATTAATTTTCTGACCAGACCGAGCTACATGAAAAGAATTCAGCGATTCCTTTTCAAGGGAAAAGCCCATGCACAAATCAGAAATTCTCTTTAAAATCTCCTCTGCCTTACAAAATCCTGTATGAAGGTTTACTTTTACAGACGGAAGGGAATCATAAGTCACGCAAAATCCCGTCACAATTGCCGTTTTTTCAAAAAGCTGCATTGGCGTAACATCAAAGGCATCAAGGGCATACAAGTCATTGTTCTTTTGAATTCGAATTCGACTGACAGTCCAGCGTTTCTCCCCCTTTTCGACATAAAGCCGAGTCTGAAGTAAAAAAGCATCAAAAGAATCAGAAAAATCTTCGCCAGTAAAACGAAAATCCGCCTTTCCAGAAACAGTATCGTCTGCAGAAATCGAGACGCCTGTATAGAGAGAAAGGGCATAGAGAATCTCATGAATGTCACGGTCAAGAAATTCGTAGGCTTCCCCGGCAGACAGCTTAACCGGCATTAACAAGAAAAAAAATCCGAGCAAAATAGTCAGGATAATTCGTCCTGATTTTTTTCTGAACACAAAACACCCCCAGAGCGAAAGTAAATTTATTCTTCTCCCCGCTCTGCATATTTATTAGAAAAATTTTTTCATTTTCGGTAATGCAGATTGAAAAAAATCCTGATTTTTTTTGTTTTTTTGTTTCTTTTTTTGTATAATTCGATTTATGACTGAGCTTTTTCCAAAAGACACCGTTTTTACCGTCACGAACCTCACTTCCTTAATCCGGGATTTGCTTGAGGGCACCTTCTCAAATATCACCTTGGAGGGAGAGATTTCCAACTACCGCCCCAACGCCTCAGGCCACCTCTACTTCACCCTGAAGGACGAGGGCGCGCAGATTTCAGCGGTTATGTTCCGAGGCCGGGCCATGAGCCTTGATTTTGTGCCGAAAGACGGCATGAAGGTAAAATGCACGGGCTCAGTCTCAGTCTATGCCCCCAGGGGAAACTATCAGATTATCATAAGCAAAATGGAAATCGCCGGGGCGGGAAACATTCTCCAGATTCTTGAAGAGCGAAAGCGGAAACTGGCTCAGGAAGGACTTTTTGACTCAGAGCGGAAAAAGCCAATTCCCCGCTTCTCAAAGAGAATAGGCGTGGTCACAAGCCCCACAGGAGCGGCCTTGCGGGACATTTTGCAGATTACAAAGCGACGAAATCCCGGAGTGGATGTGGTGATTCTTCCCGCACTGGTTCAGGGAGAGGGAGCGGCAATCACAATCGCAAACATGATTAAGACTGCCAATGATTTTGACATGTGCGATGTCCTTATCGTGGGCCGGGGCGGCGGCTCCCTTGAAGACTTGCTTCCATTCAGCGAAGAAGTTGTCGTCCGTGCCATAGCCGCTTCCCATATTCCAGTGGTCAGCGCAGTGGGTCATGAGATTGACTGGGCACTTTCTGACTATGCCGCCGACATGCGTGCTCCCACCCCCTCCGCCGCCGCAGAGCTGGTGGTTCCAAAGCAGAGCGACATTCTTGAAGGACTTGAAGCCTATAAGCAGGAGTTTTATCATCAGATTTCAACGAAAGTCGAGCGCCTGAAGCTCATGGTTAAGTCATTTGATGTTTCAAACATGGAAGTGCGTTTCCGCTCAATCGAGCAGCCCCTTTTAAACCGCCTTGAAAATGCCCGCACGGCCTTAATCGAGGGAATAAATCAAAAAGTCAGGGACACGAAATCCGTGGTCGAGCAGAGCGTCCGCATTTTGGAACAGGCCAGCCCCCAGACGATTTTAAACCGGGGATACTCAATGGTGCGCACTCAGGATGGAAAAGTCGTGAGAAGCGGAACCGATGTTCTTTCAGGCGAGAAGATTGAAATCACCCCCGCCAGCGGAAAGATTTTCGCCACGGTAGACTAATTTTCTGAAAATCAGCTCAAATTCCTCAGAATCAACACAATTTCGCCACATTTTTGCCTTATTTTCTTTTTAAAATCTCCTTATCAAACACAAAGCGGCCGCTAAAGCCGCTCACAGGAGATTTATTTATGAAAAAGCCATCTGCTTTAACCGTCAAACTTATTCTTATCGGAATCATCGTCATTCTGCTTCTTATCGGAAACACGATGATTAAGTCAAAGCTGGAAGACAGGGAATATGCCTACAACACAGCCCTTCGCTCAATTTCCGAATCGGCCGGGGGAAAATTCAAATCTGGAGGACCTGTCATAGTCCTTCCTTACGAGCAAACAGTCTACACAAAACTTCCCAACGGCGAAGAAAAAAAGGAAGTAAACAGGCTTCACAAATTCATAAGTCCTGAAAGTCTTTCCTACAAGGCGAACCTTGAGACCGAAAAACGCACTGTGGGAATCTACTCTGCCCCGGTTTTTTCAGGAGATTTAAGCGTCAAGGCAGAATTTGAAATCGAAGACTTTTCTTCACAAAAATACAAACTGGACGAGGCATTTTTACTTTTTACCATCTCAGACCGTTCGCTTCAAAACAAGCCGGTTTTCAAAATCAACGGAAAATCTCACGAAGTCTATCTCACCAGCGTGACTGGATTTTCAGGAATCGCAAGCGACATCAAGCTGGAAAAAGGAAAAATCTCTTTTGAAAGCGACATAAAAATCCGGGGAGCCTTGTCATTTTCCACAGGCGTTGACGCTACCGACACAAGTCTTTCTGTCACTTCCGACTGGGTTTCTCCCGGATTCACAGGCTACGACATGCTTCCCGACAGGCACGAAATCACGGAAAAAGGCTTTCACGCAGAGTGGAGCATTCCTTTCGCAGACAAAAATGCCGGACACTCCATTGGCTTCGACTTCGTTGACCCGGTGAATGTATACAAAAAACTCGACCGTGCCGTCACTTACGGATTCTTGTTCATCATCGTGCCTTTTATCGTACTCTTTTTGTTCGAGGCCTTCGCCCACATCAATCTTCATCCCCTGCAGTATCTTTTGAGCGGAGCGGCCTGCGTTCTTTTCTTCCTGCTTTTGCTGGCAATGTCGGAGCACATTTCATTCGGTCTGTCTTACATCCTCGCTTCCCTTGCGGCAGGATTAAGCACATCTTCTTACATCGCATCAATTTCCAAAAAGAAAAGATTCGGATTTGTCATGAGCGGAGTTTTTATCGTCCTTTACGCTTATCTCTATCTTTCCCTCAAATCGGAAGATTACGCCCTTTTAATCGGCTCGCTTTTTGCCTTTATCGTCGTCACGCTCTTAATGTTCTTCACGAGAAACGGTATACTCTTTCATCATGGAGAAGATGGAATTTCAGAAGAAGTACAGCCAGTGCAAAGCGACCATAGCGATTGTTGATGACGAAAAAAATGTGCGTCTACCAGTCAGGAAATTTCTTGAAACAGAAGGCTTTTCCGTCACGGAATTTTCTGACGGTCAGGCAGCCCTGCTTGATTTAAAAAGCGGGAATGTGCCGGATCTTTACATCCTCGACATAATGATGCCTGTGATGGACGGAATCATGTTTTTGCGGGAATACAAGGCGAATTTTCCAGATATTCCGGCGATTTTCCTTACCAGCCGGGACGAGGAATTTGACAAAGTGCTGGGGCTTGAGCTGGGAGCAGACGATTACCTGACCAAGCCCTTTTCCATGAAGGAACTTGCGGCCAGAGTCAAAGTGCTTCTCCGCCGCTACAAAAAAATTTCACCTCTTCAAGTTCAAGATTCCGTCATCAAAGACTCCGACGGAAAAGACAAGGAAGATGAAAACATTGTCAGAAAAGGATGTCTCTTTTTGGACACAAGGACTTTTTCTGCATGGAGCGAAGAAAACGGCTCAAAAAGCGAAATTGCCCTCACAGTCACAGAATTCCGCCTTCTTGAGCATTTTATGAAAAACGAAGGCAGTGTTTTTACGAGGGAACAGCTAATCCAAATCGCCTACCCCGAAGATATTTACCTCAACGACCGGGCCATTGACTGCCATATAAAGCGCCTTCGCAAAAAAATCGGCGGGGAAAAAATTGAGACAGTCTACGGAATGGGCTACAAATTCATTGCAGAAAAGGCATAATATATGGAAATAAAACCAAGATTTTTTGTCAGCATTTCGATTCAGATTTCAGTTTTTCTGATTCTCATTGCCTTCATTCCTGTTGCCATAACTATGGCACTCAAAACCTACGAAAAACAGCTTCTGGAGCTTACAGAAAGGTCAAATGTACAGCAGGGGCGGATTCTGTCGGCTTCCCTTTCCCAAAGCGACCTTGACTCCAAAAAGGCAGGGGAGCTTCTTCTTGCCATGGAGGGAAATTTTGATGCCAGAATCAGAATCATAGGCATAGACAAAAAATTACTTGCAGACTCAGCGACCATCAGTTTTCATAATGAAAATGCCACAGATGAAAAAAAAGCAACTTCTTCCAGCTACGAAGTGGCTTCTCATTCGGCAGATGAAGTTAAAAAATCAGCCGAAAAAAGGCTTCTTTACCGTCTTTTTTCTATTCCAATCAGGGTGTACCGAAAGTTCTTCCGCCCGCCCTCACAAAATCCCTTTGCCACGGATTATTACACCTCAAAATCATCCTACGACGGAAAGGAAATCAGTGCCGCCCTTCAAGGATTTTACGGCTCTACCACGCGATTTTCCGCAGACGGAGCGACAGTCACACTCTATTCAGCCCTTCCGATTTTTGACGGAAAAACAGATTCAGTACAGGGTGTCGTCCTTGTAAGTTCCTCCACCTATAAAATCCTGCGAAATCTCTATGAACTCCGCCTTGATTTGGGAAAAGTCTTTTTAGGCTCCCTGATTTTCGTCCTTCTGGTTTCCATATTTTTTGCCTTCCGAATCACCCTTCCCCTAAAACATCTGGCGGCCGAAAGCGAAAAAAGCGCAGACTCACGAGGCAGGCTTCTTTCAAGCTCCTTCACCGGGAAAAAACGCCATGACGAAATAGGTGTACTTTCCCGCTCATTCTCTGCCCTGCTGGAAAAACTCAGCGCAAGAATCAGATTCATCGAAAGTTTTTCAAGCGATGTATCCCACGAATTCAAAAATCCTCTGGCCGCAATCCGCTCATGCACCGAAGTCCTTGAAAACGAAAACCTCTCAGGCGAAGAAAGAAAAGAATTCACGAAAGCCATCACCGAAGAAGTCACCCACCTGCAAAATCTCCTCACAGGGGTCAGGAATATCAGCAAAATCGACGCAGGGCTGAGTGAAAGCGAAAAATCGGATCTTTTGATTTCAGACTCCTGCAAAAATATTATTTCCAGACTCAAAAAATCCTTTTCTTCCATTAAATTTCTTTTTTCAACAGAAGATGAATCCATAAGATTGAAGATGCCGGCCGACTATTTTGACAGGATTGCCGAAAATCTCATTGAAAACGCCGCAGGCTTCGCAAAATCAAAGGTAAGCGTAAAAATCACGGGCGGGAAAAACAGTGTCTCTCTCATAGTAGAAGACGACGGAAAGGGAATTTCCGAAAACAGCCGCGAAAAAATCTTCAACCGCTTTTACAGCAAACGAAATGAAAGCGACAGGCAGAATCACACAGGCTTAGGTCTTGCCACCGTAAAAGCAATCGCTGATGCAACCGGAGCCATTATCACAGTGGAAAAAAGCCAGAGTCTGGGCGGAGCAAAATTTGAGATAAGATTTCAGCTTTCATCAAAAAATTAAAAATCTGCCTTAATCTGAATAATCTGTGGTTTCTTTTCAGTTTTTTTGCTATACTCAATTTCATGAAATCATTTGAAGAAAATCTTTCCCGTCTGGAAGAACTCACAGCCAATATCAGAAAAAGCGACATTTCCCTGGAAGATGCCCTCTCAACTTTTGAAGAAGGAATCAAGCTGGCAAAAACTCTGGAAAAAGACATCGAAAAAATCGAAGGAAAGATTCAGATTCTCATGAACCAGCCGGTTAAGGCAGACCCCAGCGCGCCCACACCCCAAATCAACATTGAGCCACAGCTTGACTTATTCGCAGGAGCTGATGCCAGCACAGGCAGTGCAGGTGCTCCAAGCGAAGGACTCCGCCAGTAATGAGTGAACGCCGCCCAGTAAAACAACTTTCCGTAGATGTAGCTCGAAAAATCGCCGCCGGTGAAGTAATTGACCGCCCGGCCGCCATTGTCCGCGAGCTTTTAGACAATGCCGTGGATTCTGGAGCGACATCAATCAATGTTGAGATAGAAGGTGGCGGAATCGAAAAAATCAGAATCTCTGACAACGGGGCAGGAATGACTGGCGACGATTTAAAGAATTGCGCCCGCCCCCACTGCACAAGCAAAATCTCAGAATCAGAAGACCTTCTCAACCTCACGACCCTTGGTTTCCGGGGTGAGGCCTTGGCTTCAATCGCCGCCGTGGCCCGCCTCACGATTTCAAGCGGCACAAAACGCATGAAGGCCAGCATCACAGAAGACCATTTAATCGAAACAATTCCCCCGGTTCAGGACGGAAAAGGCACAATCGTCATGAGCGAGGGACTTTTTGAGAATTTTCCTGCCCGCCGCAATTTCTTAAAGCGGCCTTCTTCCGAATCGATGATGTGCCGCGAAGTTTTCACCGAAAAAAGTCTTCCCCGCCCGGACATTTCCTTCCGACTCACCGTTGACGGCACTATCCGAGCCGATTTGCCATCTGGAGTCACATTAGCCGAACGATTTGCCCGCGCCCTAGAGCTTAAAGAAAGCGCCAGTCTCTTCGCCGAAATCAAATCCTCTGGCACAGAAAGTGACGGAGTCTCAAAATGGAGCTTTTCTCTCGTAATCGGTGAGCCAAGCGTTTACCGCAACGACCGAAAGCATATCTACATCTTCGTAAATGGCCGCCGCGTTCAGGAATTTTCCCTCATGCAGGCAATCGAATACGGCTGTCAGGGCTTTTTCCCAAATGGAACTCACCCGGTAGCCGCCCTCTTCCTTCAAGTCGAGCCAAAATTAGTTGATTTCAACATCCACCCGGCAAAACGCGAAGTCCGATTTAAAGACATTTCATCCGTTCATCACGGAGTCAGTTCCGCCGTCAAAAATTATTTCAAAAGCTACGGAATCAAGTCAGCCTTTGAGAGGGAACAAGAGATTCAGGAAGAAATCGCCAGAAACGAAAAAAACAGCCTATTTCAGGCAATCATCGACAATGAGCAAAAGCGGGAGGATTCTCGTGTGGCCGGAGCTTCCCTTCCGGCATCGCATTTTTATTCTGAGTGGAATACGGATGTAAAATTCAATATCGACCACACCAGGTCTTATTCTTCACGACTTGCGGAATTTGCGCTTGAAAAAGAGACGCGGATAGACGCAGATGGACGCGGATATGATGCAAGCAGGGGCGCTGAGACGAAAAACATCCGCTTCAAGACTTCTGCCTCGGCTGCACAAATGCGCTTTTCTGTTCCGGGAAGCCCGGCTTTTGCCAAAAAGGACGAGGATTTTATTTACTACGGAACGATTTTCGGAACTTTCCTTATGGCACAAAAAGGAGGAGTTTTCTATTTGATTGACCAGCACGCGGCCCACGAGCGCATTCTTTTCAACCAGCTAATGAGCGGAGGAAGCGAAAAACAGGAATTGCTTATTCCCTACGAAATCAAAACAAATTCCAAAGAAGAAGACGATTACCTTTCTTCAATTCAATCTACACTCTCAACGGCGGGCTTTACCTGCGAAAACAAGGGAAATGGAAAATGGATATTCACCTCAATCCCGGCTCGCTGGAGCGGAAGCCAGAAAGACTTACAGGAAGCAATCTTTGAAAAGCAGGTCTCGCCCCAAGAAATAATATATCAGATTGCCGCAATGCCCGCCTGCAAGGCCGCCGTAAAAGACGGCACGATTCTAGGACCTGAAGCCGCCGAACAGCTTGCCAGGGACGCACTGAATCTTAAAGACCCTCACTGTCCCCACGGACGCCCGGTCTGGACAACGCTTACAAAAGAAGAGCTTTTCGCCAGAGTACGCCGCACAAGATAATTTTTACCGAGCATTTTCCTGAAGTCGGCTTCGCTCAGCCTCAAGAGCTTTTCTCTCTTCTTCAAGTCTGGCTTTTTCTGCATCCAAGGCTTTTTTTGCCGCTTCAACCTCAAGCAAAGCTTTTTCAAGTTCAAGAGATTTTTTTGCATTTTCGGCAAGTCTCTCTCTTTCAACTTCAAGGGCTTTTTTATATTCTTCCTCAAGACGAGTTTTTTCAACCTCAAGAATAAGACGCATATCATCATTTCGCCGCCGCTCAACTTCTTCAGCGGCAAGACGAGCACTTTCTTCAGCGGCAAGACGGGCCGACTCTGACTCAGCTTTTTTCTCCGCTTCTTCAGCAATCCGTACCTTTTCCGCTTCAAGGGCAAGTTTTTGTTCTTCCTCAAAGCGAGCCTGTTCCTCTGAGTCATAAACCAATTCTGACTTCAAAGGATTTTTTTCATCTTTAACATGAATTGGCGGAACAGGCTCCTGACTTGCAGCCATGAGTTCTGGCGTATCAATTTTTTCAGCAGGAGTTTTTTCGACTTCGGCTACACTTTTTTCTTCGGATTCAAGAGAATCAAGGCTATTATCCGTGATTTTTTCGACTTCATCTTTTTTGGCTGGAGTTACGGGGAGCAGCGGTGCTTTCGCCTCATCTTTTACAAGTTCAGAATGAGTTTCCTGTATTTTTTCCTCTTCGTCCGGTAGTTCCAAAGCGACCTTTTCAAGGCTTTCTGGAATTTCCATTTTTTCATTCTCGACAATTGCATCCGGATTTATCAGTTCCGGTTTTTCATTAGCTCGTCTTTCAATTTCTTCATCAAGAAGACTGATAATTGACTCAATTCTTTCTTTTTGCGGTGTCTCACTTTCTAATTCAAGATATCGTATATAATTATCACGAGCATCAGCAAGATGGTCGAGTTTTAGCTGGGCATTAGCCCGATTCAAAATTGCCGGAGCGTAAGAATCATCCTCTCTTAGAGCCAGAGCATAACTCGCATCAGCACGCATATAATTTCCCATGGCGTAACAGGCATTTCCCGCATTATAGGCAAGGACTTTTTTATCAGTCCCCTCCTTTGCCATGCCCTGCACACAAACCGTCAGAGATTTGTCATACTGCTCAATCTGATAATAACACACTCCAAGATAGACATATACATTCGGATTGACATCACCCACAGAAAGGGCTTTTTCAAAATAAGAAATAGCTTCTTCCGGTTTATTCAGCTGGAACAACTCCTCGCCTTTTTCAAAATCCTCGTTATAGACAATCACGATTTCTTTTTTGGGATTAGGATTTTTTTTAAGTTCATCAACGGCATTCTTGGCTTCAAGGGATTTCGTTGTCGTTGGCGATTTTCCTGCACCAGAAGTATTTTTTTTCTGAGAAAAAACAGGAATAAAAAGAGAAAAAATCACACAAACCGAAATAAGTCGCTTCAACATAGGCATCCTCAACAAGAAAATACTTTAACTCTTTATTATCGGAAAGAAACCCATGCGTCAACACTGGAAACTCCTCGTTAATTATAAATGGCAGAATTATTGAAACACACTGTAATTTGCGATATACTAAGAAGAGTTATTAAAAGAATCAAATTGGAGTTTCTGAATTTATGATAGTTATCGCTGTCATCCTTATACTTGTCGTTCTCATCGGATTTTTGGGTGTATTTGTAATAAAATCACTCGCTGCACCAAAAAAAATTGATTCAATCAACAAGCTCATAAAGCAACAGAAATATTCTGCCGCACAAAAAATAGCGAAGTCACTTATCGCAAAAGACCCCAGGGATTATCACGCCCACTACTATCTCGGAAAGGCATATCTCGCCGACCGAAAAAACGAACTCGCCCTCATGGAATTCAAAACTGTAGCAAACAATGCACTTTTTGACGCACAGCTACCAGAAACAGAATTCCGCAAGCAACTCTCTCAGCTTTATCTAAAATTCAACCAACTTGATGACGCCCTCAAGGAATTCCTTCTCCTTACAAAACTTGAGCCGACAAACGCCGAGAATTTCTACAATTGCGGCAAGATTTATGAACAGCAGAACAATGCAGAGAATGCACTTGGATTCTACCAAAAAGCAATCAAATTCAACAAAAAGCATATCAAAGCATGGTCTGGAATGGGCATGATTCTCTTCCGCGCCAAGCAATTCGGCGAAGCAAAAAAAGCAATCGACTACGCACTCAAGCTCAGTCCTGAGACTTTCTCGACATACTACTTTCTCGGAAAGATTCTCAAAGAAAGCAAAGATTATCCTGGAGCAGTCAAAGCATTTGAAAAAGCCTGCCGTGACCCAGAATACAAACAAAGAGCCATGCTGGAGCGGGGTTCATGCTATATGATGGCTGGTGCTGTAGACAATGCCCAGCTGGAATTTGAAAAAGCAATCAAAGCTTCAAAAGACGAAAAATCACAAGAAACCCTCTATGCCCGGTACTTTCTCGCCTCTTGCTTTGAGAAAAACCGCAAAATTGACAAGGCAATCGAACAATGGCAGCTTATCACAAAAGTCAATCACAGTTTCCGCGATGTTCCCACAAAGCTTTCTGAATACAAAGATTTGCAGTCAAATGACAGTCTCAAAGAATTCCTCACGAGTTCAAACAGTGATTTTGTCGAAATCTGTAAAAAAGCAGCTCTTGCGGGTTTCAATATGAACGCTCAGACAGCCGAAGAAACCAAATGGGGTTGCCAGATTATCGCAACAGAAGCAAAAAAAGACGACTGGATGAACATGCGAAAGCAACTTTTCCTGCTCAACTTCTATCGGGTCACAGATCCGATAGAAGACGCAGAAGTCCGACGCACGCTTGACTTCGCAAAGTCCAAGAACTGCGCAAAAGCTTTTGCCTGTACTTCTTCAGAATTCACAACATCAGCCATTCGCTTTGCTGAAAACCGTCCGATTGAGCTTGTCTCAAAAGAAAAACTTGAGTCAATTCTTGCAAAAGCCGGAATTTAACCTCTTTTTATGAAGATTCTCTGCGTCTCAGACCAAATTGACCCGCTCGTTTACAGTACTCAAGCAAAAGAGCGCTTTTCCGACATTGACCTCGTTCTCTGCGCCGGCGACTTACCTTCCGATTACATCGATTTTATTGTCTCCACACTGAACAAGCCTACCTATTTTATCTTCGGAAATCACAATCTCACAGAATTCAGCTATTACCATAAGCAGAAAAAACACACGGGGCCTCATCCAACCTGGGAGGAAGAACATGGCGTACTAGATATGGGAGGAAGTTTTGGGGCCATTTACGCAGGGTTCAAAGTCCTTTCAGACAAAAAGCTTCGCATTCAACTCAAAAACGGTAAATCTCGTCCCCTTCTTTTAGCGGGAGCTTCAGGCTCAATCCGTTATAACAAAGGGCTTAACCAATACACCGACAGGCAAATGTCCCTCAAGTTGATGAGGCTTATTCCCCGACTGCTTTTTAACCGAATCCGTTACGGCACCTACCTCGATGTTTTTTTAACCCATGCATCGCCCAGGCACATTCATGACAAAGAAGATCCTTGTCACAAAGGTTTTGACTGCTTCAACACTTTCATAAAACGATTCCATCCGACTTTTTTAGTGCACGGTCACATACACTTGTACGACATGAATTCCCCCAGAGTCACAAAAGTCGGGAAAACAACTGTGGTAAATGCATACAGCCACACGATTCTAGAACTGAAGGACGAATAAAATGAGCGATTTAATGCTTACAAGCGAGACAGATGAAGATTTCTCAAGAGCAAGACACAGAGCGCTTTTCAATGAGGTACAGCATTTTTTGAACCCTGACGAAGCAACGCTTATCTCTCTGTCGGACATCAAAAAACTCCTCAAACCCGAAAACGAAGTTTACAAGGGGATGCAGACGATTCCAGTAAAACTTATTGTCGGAAGCGAGGGGCGTTACAACGACTTTGACAACAAATTCTTCCCGAAGAGCATGCACCTAAAAACCAGATGGGAACATATTGATATGGCTCACATCAACGACATTGCCCTTCCCCCCATTTCACTTTATGAGCTGGGCGGTGTTTATTTTGTCCGAGACGGAAACCACAGAGTTTCTGTCGCAAAAGCCAAAGGAATTGAATTTATCGACGCAGAAGTCGTAAGTCTTCAAAGCGAAATCAAACTGAAACCTGGTGACAGTCTCAAAAAAATGACAAAACAAGTTATAAACTACGAAAAACGCGTATTTTATACAGAAACAGGCTTCGGGGATGTGACAGATTTTTGGTCTTTGGATTTTTCAGTCCCTGGTCAATACGATGTAATTTACAACCACATATTAACTCATAAATATTACATCAATATGAATAAAACAAAGGAAATCGGCATGGATCTGGCCATGCAATCCTGGTTTTATCATGTTTATCTTCCTGTAATAAAAGTCATAGATAAATACAAAATCATGAAATACTTCCGTCACCGCAGCAAAAGCGACCTTTATGTATGGATGATAAAATACTGGGATGAGCTAAAAAGCAAGTTCGGAGAAAACATGACCTTAGACGACATAGCCACCCCCTTTCTCAAAACATTCGGCGAAAGTCCTCTAAGACATTTAAAAAACAAAATAAAAGGACTGATTTTTAAGAAAAAAAATAAGAAGCTAAAATTAAATTAAAACTTGACGGTAATATATTCCGATGTTACAATTATAAAATATGTAGAAGTAGTACGCCTCATTCAATCCGTACTCTTCTCAATTAAAAAAAGGGAGTCTTCATGTCAGACGCAATTTCCTACATTCCTTTGTTTGGTACGGCGGTGGTTGCACTTGCAATCGCTGTTCTCCTTACAGTAATAAAAATACGAAAAACCGCAAAGGTAAGTTTTATCTCATACTTTGCGATTGCGGTTCTTATTTTTGCTTGTATATATACAGCGTCACATCCGGGCATGTTAATCTTTGCCCTTCTCTTGTTGTTCACTTCTATTCTATTCATTCCATACTGTATCATGCTTGCTTTTGGCAAACCTCAGGAATTTGTCAAAGCCGAAGAACTTGAGGAAGAAGTTGTAGAAGAAAAACCAGAAGTCATTGTCGAAGAGATTCAGGCCGAAAAAATTGACTTAATTCAAAAAGGAAAGGCCTTTGTCGCACTTGCAGCCGACTCTTTTTCTAACAAAGACGGTATGCAAACCCTTCTAGACGCAATCAATGCCACTTGTATCGAAGTCACAAAGGCAAATGGTGGCGCGATTCTCATGGTCGATGAATTCGAAGACTTAATCACAGTAAAATCATTTAATGGGGATTTTCCGCCGCCATACAAACTTCCGGAGGACTTGCCTCACAAGCCCCTTCGAGTCTCAACAAGTTTTAAATACGCACAATTTCCTCTTCGCGACAACATTTTCGGTGAAGTTGCGACGGCAGGAAAGGCTGAGCTTATCCCAGTTCCAAAAATGGATGAGCGAATCTTTGAGAATGAACCAGAAGACTTCCTTAAACTCGGAAGCTATATTTTCTTGCCCTTGCGTATGCCAGACCGAGATGTTGTTGTCGGCGTACTTGCTCTCTCACGCAATCCTGGAGTTGATCCGTTCACCGAACAGGAATTTGATTGGGCTCAAACACTTGCAGGTTTTGCAGAATCAGCTCTCAAAACAGCCCTTAATTTCAAACAATACACAGAAAAGCAGGAGCTTACAAAAGAAGCAGACATCGCTTCAAACCTCCAGCTCACATTGCTTCCAAAAAAACTCCCGCCATTGGCAGGACTTAACATCGGTACATACACCGAGCATACCTCCGGTGTTTGTTCAGACATTTACGATGTCATCCCTGCAAGACAGGATCGCATAGCATTCATTATGATGGATGTCGCAGGCAAAGGAATGAATTCATTGATTGTAATGGCAATGATTCGTGCGATGTTCCGTCTTATCGTAAACACAACACAAACAGCAGGAACCATCTTGAGTTGGGCAAACCGAGGAATCTGTAGTGAGCCAAATGCCGACCACTTCGCATCAATCGCGCTCATCAACTATGACCCAACAAAAAAGAAGGTTCAGCTCGCAACAGGTGGAAGCGTACCTGTCTATCGTTATAATGTAGCTAAGGGAGCTGTAGAAAAGGTATCCGTTACTTGTGAGCCAGTTGGTATTGAAAAAACAACAACTTACAAGGATATAGAGTTTACAGCAAACCAAGGAGACATTATAATATGTTATACTGATGGTTTGGTAGAAGCTCTCAATGCACAGGGGCAGCAATATTCCCTTGCGAGCTTGTCCAATATCATAAAAGCGAATGCTAAACTGCCAGGTAAAGAT
>ODAI012249810.1_pt1 | contig 55531 bp, 27 predicted proteins | sample 1539321 | NCBI WGS metagenome assembly ODAI01 (sample SAMN02144231, study PRJEB22623) | gut metagenome | biome: sheep rumen | host: Ovis aries | place: New Zealand | reverse complement strand
TGTGTTGGACTTGAGAATCGTACTGTCTTGCCATTGCGTACATGGAGATAAGGAGCGTTGCGCACGAACTTACCAGAACATACCTTGCAGAAGGCAGTACAACTGCGGTGGTTAGGGTCGATGTTGGCTGTTATCTTGAAGATGAAGCCTGTGAACTTTGGTTCCTCTGGCTTCACGATGCGTTCCTCTGCAGTCGTTGGGCGTGGGTTAGGAGCAATCTCTACGAAACAGTCGAGAAGTTCCTGCACACCGAAGTTGTTGAGAGCTGAGCCGAAGAACACAGGTGCAATCTCAGCATCGAGATACTTCTGTACGTCGAATGTGTCATATACTCCGTCAATCATCTCGAGGTCTTCGCGAAGCTTCTCTGCATCCTCTGAACCTACACGCTCGTCGAGTTCGTTGGAGTTGATATCTACCTCCACCTTCTCAGTCACCACCTGCTTGTTAGGTGTGAAGAGGTTGAGGTTATTCTCGTAGATGTTATATACACCCTTGAATCGTGCGCCTTGGTTGATTGGCCATGAGAGAGGACGTACTTTAATCTGAAGTTCGTTCTCCACCTCGTCGAGGAGGTCGAATGGGTCCTTACCCTCACGGTCCATCTTGTTGATGAATACGATGACAGGAGTCTTGCGCATACGGCAAACTGTCATCAGTTTACGTGTCTGAGCCTCCACACCCTTAGCACCATCAATGACGATGATGGCAGAGTCAACGGCTGTAAGTGTGCGGAATGTATCCTCGGCAAAGTCTTGGTGTCCAGGAGTGTCGAGGATGTTTACCTTATAGAGTCCAGCTTCTCCGGATGGTGCTTCCTTGCCAGCAGGTGTGTAGTCAAACTCCATTACGGAAGTACTGACAGAGATACCACGCTGCTTCTCTATTTCCATCCAGTCGGAAGTGGCTGATTTCTTTATCTTGTTTGATTTAACGGCACCGGCAACTTGTATCTGTCCTCCGAAAAGCAGGAGCTTTTCTGTCAATGTAGTCTTACCGGCATCTGGGTGCGAGATAATCGCAAATGTACGTCTTCTGTCTATTTCGTTCATAAACTATCCTGTAAATTTGGTGCAAAGGTACGCTTTTGCGAGGGAAATACAAAATAAAAATAACTAAAACACACGGACCCTCCCCCTTGGGGAGGGCTGGGGTGGGTCATTGCCTCTACCTTTCCACCACTTCTGTCTTGTGCAGGGTCAGCCCACGCTTGCGCAGACGCTCTGAGAACTTGGGTTGGCACACGGCCTTCACCCTGACTGTCAGTCCTGCTTTCTGCACGAGGTCGGAGGCATTGTCGAGTGTCAGCTCCGTGATGTCTGGGTCAAGCTCCTGCGCCTTATGGAGGTTAATGCTGCCGCCGTCCACTTGCACATCGGGATACAGGCGCATTGCCACGTCGTTGCCGTTCTTCAGGTGTACGGCAAAGCCCATGGACATGAGGTTGAGAGCCGCCTCGCAGAAGTTGTCAAGCACCGACTTTGCCACCTGCTCCGGTATCAATGGGTTAAGGTGGCTTATCTCCTTTGCAAGTGCACTCTCATCGCAAGCCTTGACGACTTGCTTTACCGTGATACTCTTGCCACTCATGTTTACGTTCTCAACTTCTTTGTTCAAGCGTATTTTATATTTAATCATGGCTTATGTGCGATTGCCTATACGTCGCGAGGTTCAGTACGTTTTGGTTGTTCTATTATGATTGTTTAGGCAACTATTACTAGTATTCGTTCAAACGAAATCTAGATTTCGTTATGAACCAAATCTAGAATTCGTTTTAATCAAAATCTAGATTTCGTTGCTTGTCCTTTCGGATTCGTGTGCTAAGATACTACCTAATCGTCATACCACCAAGAACGTGGAGGTGAAAGATACGACAAAGGGCAAGATTGACTGCTTCGTGTGGCTGTCAATCTTGCCCTTTGCTATGTCGGGATGCCGATGTCTGTACTTGTGAGTGCCGAATTCGGTATTTGTACGCTCGTCTATGGTTTTGCATTATTGGGAGGGCTGGGGCTTACTCTTCAGCCTCTATCCAGCAGATGAGGGCGGCGAGTGAAGCGTTCCAGTTGATGGCTATCTCGTTGGAAGCGTATGAGCCCATGTTGTCGAGGTATGACTCGTCAGGCTGGCTTGACTTGTAAGGCTCCTGTACGTCCTTCTTGTCCTGCTGCCCTGGGTTTGAACCGCCCACGAGGAAGCCTGGCAGAGGGTCTGCGACATTGTCAGCAGCCGAGAGGCGATGATGCGGATTCTTAGGAGAGTAGTTGCCAAAGCCTGTCACGTAGCAGTAGCCTGTGGCATTGCGTCCGAGGAGGTAGTCAGCATTCTCCAAGGCTGCCGTGAGGTACTTCTTGTCGCCCGTGAGACGGTAGGCATAGAGCATCATGATGCCTTGGCCTGCAAAGCTCTCCGAGTTGCATCCCCAGAAGAAGTCCCTCGGACTGTTGCCTCCCGGGTTGTTATAGCAAGACGTAGGGATGGTGGCAAGGGCAGCGTCGGCATACTGTAGCACCTGCTCCTTGATGAATCCATATACCTGTGGCTCGCCCATCTGGCTGCCGTATTTCTCCATAGCCCCGATGAAGGAGTAGATGGCGAGGCTTGCCACGTTGCCCCAAGTAGGCAGGCCGTACCTCACGTCGTTCATCTTTTCCATTGCCACGTTGTAGTATTGCTCTACGCTCATGTTGCGGTTTACCAGCTCCGTGATGATAATCTCCGTGGCAGCCCAGAGGAACTCGTCGTTCACGTTCATGTCGTCGTATGCACCGGTATTGACCTTAGGTTCGTACTTGGCGTTCATCTCGTTCTGGCGGTAATAGACGGCAGGGTGGGCAAGTGCCCAGTCGAAGGCGAGGCGTGCCTGCTTGCGTGCCTCCTCTGCAAAGTCCTTGTATTGGGCAAACTCGCCATATATGCGGCTTGCCTTTGCCATGGTAGCAGCAAAGTCGAGTGCGGCGGCTGTGGTCTTCTGTACCACGTAGCGTGGCTGCTTGCACTCCTTAGGCATGATGAAGCCCTCGAAGTTAGGCGTTGTGAGCTTGTGGTACACTCCTCCGTCCTCAGGGTCTTGCATGGTCTGCATCCACTTGATGTTCACCATTGTCTCGTCGAGGATGTCTGGTATGTTGTTATGGCTCTCAGGGATGTTGACGTTGAGGTTCTTGAAGTATTTCTCGTTCATCTCGTATGCACAAAGCATGAGGCCGACAGAGTAGCCAGAGTTGACAATGTACTTGTTGTAGTCGCCTGCATCATACCATCCTCCCGGGCTGCTGATAACCGTGCCGGCAGGGCGTGAGGCAGACGCAGCACTTGGGTGTACATACACGAGTGTGTCGGGATGGCCTGAAGGCCTTGACCACTGACCGGCATATTCCTTAGGGATGACCTCTCCGCTTCGCTGTAAGTAGAACGCCTTGAGGCTTGCCTTGGCAAGGTCGCTGAACACATGCTCCTTGATGACGATAGGCTCAAAGTCCTTGCCGTTGGTGAGGATGTATGTGCCTTGCTTCGTGATGTCGGAGAAGTCGATGATGGCTCTCTCCTTGCCAGACCAAGGTGATGTGGCGGTACGGACGGCCTTGCCCTTCCATACCTTCTTGCCCGTGACGACATCCTTGATTACATACTTCTTAGCCCAGCCATCGGACTCGATGACGGCTGTCTTCTCTGCGTGTGGGTAGTAGCCCACCTGATTCACCCTTATGGGATTAGGATTCTGTGCGCTTGCCAAGGATGCGGCACCCATGAGTAAAAGTGTCAGTAAATTCTTCATAATAGGTTTGTTTTGGTATTTCGCTGTCTGTGTATCAGGAAATATAGGTTTGTTAGTTTTGAGGCAAAGGTAAACAAAAAAGCGATGCAAACAAAATGTTTGCATCGCAAGTATCATGTTTGGATAAATAATCGCTATGAAGAGCCAAGGACGGCTCTGAAAGGATGATGAGAATGGGGAGGAGCGGATCTTGATGGAGGCACTGATGGCATTAGCTTTAAGTGCCTGTGTGTAGAGCCAAGTATGGCTCTATGCACTCCATTCCTAATTCCTCATTCCTAATTCCTCATTATTTACCAAGTCTCTCGCACCAGAGCTTGTAAGCAGCCTTGTAAGCAGCTGTGTCAGCTACAGGCTTCTCTGTTGCGATGTGCTTGAGAGTCTTGAATGCGTCGTCGCTATCCTTGTAGATGCCAGCTCCGATACCAGCTCCGTATGCAGCACCTACAGAACCGTCAGTCTCGTAAAGCTCGATGCTTGCGCCTGTTACGGCAGCAAGAGTGCGACGGAACAATGGACTGAGGAAGAGGTTGGCATGACCAGCCTTGATAGTCTTGATGTCCATACCCATCTGCTTCATGATGTCCATACCATAGGCAAATGAGAAGGCGATACCTTCCTGTGCTGCACGGAGCATGTGAGCCTTTGTGTGGATATTGAAGTTGATGCCGTGAACGGAAGCACCTGGGTTCTCGTTCTGGAGCACACGCTCTGCACCATTACCGAATGGGATGATGCTAAGGCCTTCAGCACCTACAGGAACGCTCTCTGCGAGGTCATTCATTGCAGGATAGCTGATGCCCTCAGGAGCAACGGTACGCTTCATCCATGCGTTCAGGATACCAGTACCATTGATACAGAGAAGAACACCAAGACGAGTGTCAGGCTGGTTGTGGTTGACGTGCGCAAATGTGTTTACACGACTGAGCTTGTCGTAGTTAACCTCACCAAGTACACCATATACCACACCAGAAGTACCACCTGTAGCAGCAATCTCGCCCGGCTTCATTACGTTGAGTGAGAGCGCATTGTTAGGTTGGTCACCTCCACGGTAAGAGATAGGAGTGCCTTCTGGTACACCGAGAATCTTTGCAACCTCAGCACATACCTTTGACTGTACGGCAAAAGTAGGTACAATGTCAGCGATGATGCCTTCTGGGAATCCGAAGAATTTCATGATGTCATCGCTCACCTTGTTCTCCTTGAAGTCCCAGAACATACCCTCTGAGAGTCCTGATATCGTAGTGTTGATTGTGCCACCGCTGAGACGCATTGCGATGTAGTCGCCTGGAAGCATAATCTTGTTAATCTTCTTGAAGTTATCAGGCTCATTATCCTTAACCCAAGCAAGCTTGGCAGCTGTGAAGTTACCTGGTGAGTTGAGGAGGTGGCTGAGACACTTGTCGCCTCCGATGGCCTCGAATGCCTTGTTGCCGTAAGGTACTGCACGACCGTCGCACCAGATTATACTTGGACGGATGGCCTTGCCTTCCTTGTCAACGCATACGAGTCCGTGCATCTGGTAACTTATACCTATTGCACCTACCTGCTTGAGGTCAGCCTTTGCGGCAACTCTCTTTGTGGCATTGACGAGTTCGTCCCACCACATCTCAGGCTCCTGCTCTGCCCATCCTGGCTGTGGAGCGCTGATTGGTGCCTCAGCATCTGGATACTGGGCTGATACTACACATTCGCCTGTCTCTGAATTGACAATGGCGGCCTTTACTGAAGATGTACCTATGTCGTAACCGAGTAAATACATAAATTTATATTAAGTTTTAAGTTTGTAAGTTTTAAGTTTGTAAGTTTTTGAGTTTGTAAGTTTTTGAGTTTTTGGATACCACGTTTTTTATTACGTAAATCCAAAGTTCAGTCGCATTAAGTATCAAACCTGACAACCTGATAACCCGACAACCTTGCAAGAAAGGCATCATTTACGCTTGAATTTGTAGAAGCGTGCAGCTCTGTGGTTCACGGCTTCCTCCTTTTCCTCCAGAAGTACGAGGTAAGGCATCTTAGCCAGTTTCTTATGGAAGTTCTTGATGTCCACCTTGTCGTCTGTCACGCTTTCCATAAGTTTGCGCAGCTGTGTTGCCGTGAACTTGCGAGGCAGAAGGTCGAAGAACATCGTAGGGTCGAGAGCAGTCATCTTCTTGACAGACTTGACCGCCTCCTTGACTATCTCGCTGTGGTCGAATGCAAGCGGTGGAAGCTTGTCGATAGGAATCCATTGTGCCTCGTAGCCGGAGTCCAGTTTTTCCATCTTACGGTCGATGCGTAGGAGTGAGAGATATGCTATCGTTACAATTCGCTCGAGGTGATGCTCAAGGTGGTGGTATCTTTCGAGCCATATAGAGTCGCGAGGGTTGGCAAGTCTGTTGGCACCTCCGAAAGCCTTGAACTGTACCATCTTGACTTGAACAAGTCCTGTGAGTTGTTTCAGAACTCTCTGTGCTGCATCGTCAAGGTCTTCGTCCATGTTGATGAGGCTGCCTGGGAGCTTATAGCATCCAGTATCATTACCTTTTTCTGCATTGGCCTGTCTTACGACAAGCACATTGAGCTGCTCCCCATCAAATCCGAGAAGTACACAGTCAACTGAAACGTATGGATTGACGCTGTTTATCATGAGATTGTCTTGATTAAGTGATATTGGACGTTCGGAGAGGCTATTGGCTCTCTTTTCCAGTCCTTTCTTCTATATTAAAATGTATATGCAAAAGTATGCTCTTTATTTTAATTATCCAAAAGAAACATGAGTTTTTTTCAAAATATTAAGCTTTTTTATTCAAAGGGTTATATTTCATACAAAATACGATAACATGGATAAAAAATAAGCGGCTCTTCGACATCCCGTCGATGAGCCGCTTGCAAAAAATACTATTATTACTAACCATTAACCTATTTGTTCTGTATTCTCAATGTGTCGAATTTAATCGATTATCATTTTGACCCAAGGCTTAGCCTCGAGGTCGCGTCCGAAAGGAAGCGGATAGTCTGTGCGTCCCTTGATAGGGAAGTCATTCTTCCATGAGTCTCCATCGCTTACACCCCAGAAGGTGATGCGCGTGATGTCCTTTGAGTGCTTCTTGTATATGTTGAAGAGCTTAACCATGAACTTGTCCTGTTTAGCCTGCATTTCGGCTGAGATTCCGTTCTTGAATGGATTGAGCTTTTCCTGATATGCGAAGTTTGTGCTTATCTCGGCTGTCTGCTGGTCTGTTGGCCAAGGGAGTACACTTACTTCGAGTTCTGTTGCCATGACCTTTACACCTTCCTTGGCAAAAGCCTCGATACTCTGTTCGTACTGCTTGAGGTTTGTGTCAAGTCCGAGGTGTGACTGCATTCCGATGGCGTCGATGCGAAGTCCGTGAGCCTTGAGGTCTCTGATGAGCTTGATTACAGTCTCACGCTTTGCTGGGTTGTCCATGCTGTAGTCGTTATAGTAAAGCTCTGCCTCTGGGTCTGCCTCGTGTGCAAACTGGAATGCGAGGCGGATGTAGTCTTCTCCTATTATATTGTAGAAATTGCTGTGGCGGAGTGAACCGTCCTGTTCGATAGCTTCGTTTACTACGTCCCATCCCTTGACTTTGCCCTTGAAGTGGCCAACAACGGTATAGATATGCTTGCGCATACGATCAATCATCGTCACGCGGTCAACCTGTACACCCTTGTCATTGGTGAAGAACCATGTTGGAGTCTGAGAATGCCAGATGAGGCAATGCCCAGTAACTACTTGACCGTTTTTCTGTGCAAATTCTATAAGGTCGTCTGCATCCTTGAAGTTGAAGATGTTTTCGATAGGCTGTACCGCCTCTGCTTTCATACAGTTCTCAGCTACGATTGCGCTGTACTGGTTTTTGATAAGATTATGCATCTTTTCTCCTCCCTGTCGCACTTGCCACATATTGATGGCTGTACCGATAAGGAACTTGTCCTGAAAAGCATCTCTAAGGCTCAACTGCTGCGCTTCCATTTTTTGTGCGAAAAAAGGAAACGCAAGCAGTATGAGCATCAACTTAACTAAACTATTACTACTATTATTTGTCATTTTTATATGTTATGCTTTCAAAATACAAATTTGATTGGTTTGATAAATGCGTGTCTGAATATTGACAAAGCAAAAAGATTTAATTGCGCGTCGTTTTCATTCACAATGCAGATGAAATGCGTGTCTATTATTGACGATGCAAAGTAACGAACAATTATCCTTACTCTTTTTCTTTTTTGTTTCATTCTTTATGCAATTTATTCCAAAAGTGTTTTACTTGTACCATTTTACGAGTCTATGAAACGCATGAGAAACTTTATGTTACATAACACGAACATTTTGGAATCTAAAATAATTACCTTTGTGCTGAAATTTAATAATCAATTTTACCGAAAACTAAAAATGACTGAAAATTCAACTCAGGAAGCTAAGGGCTTCTACAAATTAAGCTGGTTACAGAGAATCGGCTATGGTTCAGGCGACCTCGCACAGAACCTCATTTTCCAGACGGTGGCATGTTTCTTGATGCTTTACCTTACGACAGTATTGAAGATTAATCCTGCTTTCGTGAGCGGACTGATTCTTGCTGTCCGTCTCCTTGACTGTTTCTGGAGTCCTGTTGTGGGACGTTTTATCGACAACCGCAATCCTCAGCTCGGTAAGTATCGTGCATATCTCCTCTATGGCGGTATTCCTCTTACTGTGGCAGCATGTCTCTTGATGCTCCCACAGGTGGCAGAGTGGTCAATGTCGATGAAGATTGTATATGCTACTGTCAGCTACACATTGTTGAGCATGATTTATTCTGTGGTCAACATTCCTTACGGCTCAATCATGGCAAGTATGACTCGTGATAATGACGAGGTACTCAAGCTTACATCAACACGAATGGTATGTGCCAACATCGGTCAGATACTTGTTCAGGCAGGTTTCCCTGTAGGACTTGCTGTTGTGGCTCATACTGTCATCGACTGGAATCAGGCTACTTTCATGGCTATCGGAACAATTCCTGCCTTCATCATCCTTCCATCTCTTCCTCTCTTGAAGTCATGGTTTGGTAAGAAAGGACTTTACTATCTGCTCCTCTCTATCGGATTCGTTGGATTCGTGATTCTCTACACAATTCCAAAGGTGTCTGACGTTGAGAGCTGCAACACATTTGTTCAGATTGCAAAGATTATGACAGGTGTAGGTCTTCTCGTTGGTTCGCTCATGTGGGCTCTTGTCCCAGAGGTAATCACAGAGGCAGAATATCGTACTGGCAACCGTCCTGCTGCTACTGTCAACGCCCTCGCAGGTGTTGCTTTCAAGGCAGGATTCTCTATTGCAGGTTGGATTACTCCATTGGTAATGGGAATGATTGGATTTGACCTTGCAAGTGAGAAATCCGCTCTTCCTATTGCTCCTAATGCGTGGTTTACTGTTACTTGTGTGTTTGCTCTTATCGGTTTTGTTCTTTTGCTCCTTTGCTTCACAGGTTGTAAGGAACGTATCGCAACAACACCAGAGAAGCCTGTAACATACGGCGAGATGTTTGCTGAATTCAAGGCAAACAAGAGTCTCCAGTTGATGCTCCGCATCTTCGTGGTTGTATTCCTTGCATCATTCATCAGCGCACCAGTAAACGCTTACTATCCAAAGCTTGCCAATTATTCTGCAAGTGCTCAGGAGACAATACTCTGGTTCACATGTGTCATTCCAGCTGCTCTCCTCGTTGTTGTGGCTTACCTCATCTACAAGTACCCACTTACTGACGAGAAGCTTGACGAGATTAACAGAGAAATAGAAGCAAGGACAAAATAATACAAGAAAAAATCGAATAAAATCCTTCGGCAACCCTTCGTTAACCCTTCGTAATTCTTACGTAATGGTTGCCGAAGCAAGAAGGATAAGATAGTACAATACTAATACAATATAACTATGGCAACAAAAACTAAGAAAAGATATGTATTCCCAGAGGATTACATGGCAGATCCATCTGTTCACATCTTTGACGGTAAGATATACATCTATCCAAGTCACGACTGGGAGTGTGAGAATGTAGAGAACGACAATGGCGACCAATATGTCATGAAGGATTACCACGTTCTTTCTATCGATGGTGACCCAATGACAGGCAAGGTGACTGACCACGGATGTGTGCTTCGTCAGGAGGATATTCCTTGGGCAGGCCGTCAGCTCTGGGACTGCGACGTGCAGGAGTATGAGTTTGAAGTACCAACAAATGCAGAAGAGCAGGCAAAGGGTATGGGCTTCAGCAAGAAGGTGAAGAAGTATATCATGTACTTCCCACTCAAGGATCGTAATGATGTGTTCCACTGGGGTGCTGCCATTGCCGACAATCCAGCAGGTCCATTCATTCCTCAGCCAGCACCAATACCAGGAAGCTACAGCATCGATATGTGTGCTTTCCGTGATGATGCAGATGGCGAGACATACGTTTACTTCGGTGGTCTCTGGGGAGGACAGCTCCAGCGTTACAAGGATAATATCCACCTTGAGGAACCATATCTACCAGAAGGTAAGGCTGACTCACTTCCAAGCCGTTGCGTTCGCCTCACTAAGGATGGCCTCAACTATGCTGAGGCACCACGTCCAATCCTTGTGGTTGACAAGGACGGCAATCCTCTCAAGGCTGACGACCCACATCGTTTCTTCGAGGCAAGTTGGATGCACAAGTACAAGGGTAAGTACTACTTCTCTTACTCAACAGGTGACAGTCACCTCCTCTGCTATGCCGTAGGTGACAACCCATACGGACCTTTCACTTATCAGGGTGTTATCCTCACTCCTGTTGTTGGTTGGACTACCCACCACAGCATCATAGAGTACAAGGGCAAGTGGTATCTCTTCCACCACGACAGCGTACCATCAGGTGGAAAGTCATGGCTCCGTAGCCTCAAGGTATGCGAACTCACATACAATGAGGACGGTACAATCCAGACAATCGAAGGTATTGACGAGTAATTTGTATTGAAGTAAGTATTTGTTAAACATAACGATGGAAATCGTGTAACATGGTGTAAACTACCTGTTACACGATTTTTTTTGTAATATTGTTAAAAAAGGTAAATTTGTATCGTGTAATAATAGGCAAAACACCGAGTACGGTGTTTGTGGGATAGAAAACAACTAACAATACTTATATCAAAAATGAAAACTAAACCTGTACATCGAAAGAGTCTTGCCTTTGCGGCAGGATGTGCTATGCTCGCGATGGGGCTTATGTCTTCATGTGATGGTTATGACTTGGCAGAGACCACACCTGATTGGTTAGGCTCAAGTGTGTATGACTATCTGAATGATGACGGCCACTACACGAACATGGTTAGACTGATTGACGACCTGAACTACAAGGATGTCCTTGCTAAGACAGGTAGTAAGACGCTCTTCGTTGCAAACGATGATGCGTTTAACCGTTTCTACCAGACAAACACATGGGGGGTGAGAAAGTATTCCGACCTCACGTCTGCCCAGAAGAAACTGCTTTTGTACGGTAGTATGATTAACAACTCTTGTCAGGTGGCTTATCTGTCAAGTTCACAGGCATCAAGCGAGAATGCCCTTCCTGTTGAGGGCGACTGCATGCGTCGTCTCACAGCTGTGTCACAGTTTGATTCCGTTCCTGTGCTCACTCCTGACAAGATGCCGGACAATCCTTACTGGCAGTACTACAAGGATAACAAGAAGTCAATCCCTTGTTTCCTTGACCGTACCACTCCTCCGATGGTACACTTTATAGAGGCTTTCCTTACAAACAAGCTTATCACAAATGATGACTGCAACTTCCTCTTCAACTACAAGGGCGATCGTCAGGCTGGCGATGCCAATGTGAATGGTATCAATATGATACGTCCAAATGTCAAGTGTTCCAATGGATTCGTTCACGAAATGGAGGATGTGCTCACACCGCTGCCTAACATGGCTGAACTTATCAACCAGAAGGCTCACGTGTCACAGTTCTCACGTCTCCTTGACCGTTTCTGTGCTCCATACTATGTGGGACAGGACTTGACTAAGGAATATAACCGTATCTACAAAACTGAAGTAGATTCTGTATTTGAGAAACGTTATTTCTCAAATCGTTCACAGGGTAATGAGGCTCTCGACCTTACTCCACAGGAAGGACCTGTACCTGGTGTCCTTAAGTTCGATCCAGGATGGAACCAGTTCTATTCAGCAACTACAAGCAGTCTCTCTGCATCTGTTGCACTCCAGCAGAACATGGGTGTTATGCTCGTGCCAAGCAACGAGGCGATGGATAAATATTGGAACGAAGGAGCGGGTAAGGTGCTCAAGAACCGTTACGGCTCATGGGACAATGTGCCAGACAAGGTTGTCTCAAAGCTTCTCAACGTAAATATGCTTAATTCATTCGTTAGTTCAGTACCAAGCAAGTTTAAGAATGTGCTCAATGATGCTAATGATGAGCTTGGAATACAGAAAGAACATGTTGATTCTGTATTCATGGCTTGTAATGGTGCTGTATATCTTACAAATCGAGTATTCAATCCAGTAGCTTATATCTCAGTTTCATTCCCTGCTCTTGTGAATGAGACCATGAGTATCTTCTATTGGGGTATAGAGCAGTGTGGCTATGATGTCTATCTCAATTCACAAAACTCATACTACAGCCTCTTCATCCCAACAAACGATGCTTTGCTTGAGTATATAGACCCTTGTTCATACGGTAAGCCAAGCACTCAGTTGTTCCGTTTTCACTACCGTCCTTCTGCACAGACAGAGAAGGATAAGGTTTGGGCAAGTATCTGGAACTATGACTTGGAGACGCAGACGGTTACCGACTCGATCTCTCTCGCTACTTACGACCAGATTAAGAACCGCCTTGAGGATATACTCAACACTCACATCGTCATTGGTGACGTGGAGGACGGCAATACGTTCTATCGCACTAAGGGCGGTAGCGTGGTTAAGGTGTCAAAGGCTTCACAGGGAAGCAATGGTATGACTGTTCAAGGTAGTGCCCAGATGCTTGATGGTAAATCTATAGCCATCAAGGAAGTATATAACCAAGCAGACCAAGGTAACGGTAAGAGCTACATCATTGAGGAAGCTCCTATCATGACAACCCGCAAGTCTGTAATGGATGTACTTGGTGAGCATGAGGAGTTCTCCGCATTCAAGAACCTCCTTGCAAGTTCAGAACTCACAGAGACACGCCACACTGTAGGTAAGGATATGCACGCATGTGCAAGTACCAATATCTCTATATTCAACACATTCCGTTATACTGTATATGTTCCAACGAATGAGGCAATCGAAGAACTTCAGGCTTCAGGCAAACTTCCTACATGGGAACAGGTTGATGCCGCTACCGAGACAGAGGTTAAGGACAGCCTTGCAAGGGAGATTGAAAACTTCATTAAGTATCATATTCAGGACAATGGCTTCTATATAGGTCAGGGTAGTGAGAGTGGAGAGTTTGAAACTTCTGCTTACAAACTTGATAATGGTAATCTTTCATACTACAAGTTGAATACTCAGGTCAGCAATGACGGCATCACAGTAACAGATGCCAAGGGTAACAAACACAAGGTTGATACCTCTGATCCAGAACTGTACAACATCACTTGTCGTGAGTATCAGTATGACAATGCCAATGCAGGACGTGCTGCTCAGATATATACGTCATCACATGCAGTTGTACATCGACTGAATGGTGTGTTACAGTATAAATAGTTTAGTAGTCTGAAGAAAAAAGAATAAGTCAATTATGAAAAAATATATTTCACTGCTCGCACTTTCAGCTATGTCACTGACGGCGTCGGCACAGAAAGCGGGAACTATGATTCGCGGTACTGTGATGGACGACATGGATGTGCTCATGGCTTGTAACGTCGTCGAGTTGGATAAGAACAACCGTATCGTTGCGCATACAGTTACCGATATCAATGGTAACTTCTCGCTTCGTATTGTTGACCCAAAAGACCAGTTGCGTATATCGTTCATTGGTTATGAGACAAAATATGTGAAGATTAACGGCACTACTTATAAAATCCGACTTGTAAGTAATAATGTCATCAAGGAGGTTGTAGTCAAGGGTAAGAAGACAATCTCTGCAAGTGGTCTTGCTATTCCGGAACGAGAGCTCTCCATAGCATCGCAAACTATTGATATGAAGGAGTTCGAGGGTCTCGCAATGACAAGTGTCGATGAGGCTCTTCAGGGTCGTATCTCAGGTCTTGATATCGTTAGTAACTCAGGTAACCTCGGTTCTGGCACTACGATGCGTCTTCGTGGTGTAAGTTCCATCAATGGTAGCTCTGAGCCGCTTATCGTTGTGGATGGTAATGTGTTTGAGTCCGACTACAAGAGCAACTTCAACTATGCTTCTGCTACCGAAGATCAGTATGCTGAGCTGCTTAATGTCAACCCTGATGACATTGCCAGCATTACTGTACTGAAGGATGCTGCAGCCTGTGCCATTTGGGGTTCACAGGGAGCAAATGGTGTAATCGAGATTAAGACTAAGCGCGGACATCGTGGTAAGACAAGGGTTACTTATTCTTACCGTGCTACTCTCACTCATCAGCCAAAGGGTATTGAGCTTCTCAATGGTGACCAGTACACAATGCTCATGAAGGAGGCTTTCTACAATCCACGCCTCTCCAATGATGCCTCTGATATCCGTGAGTTCAACTACGACCCATCATTCAGCGAGTATCATATGTATAACAACAATACAGACTGGCGTGATGCTGTGAGCAAGAATGGTCTTCTTCAAAAGCATAACATCAGTATGTCGGGTGGTGGTGAAAAGGCTCTGTTCCGTGTATCATTTGGTTATGACCATCAGACAGGTACTGTCATAGAACAGGTTCTCGACCGTCTTTCTGGTCGTGTGGCTCTCGACTATATGGTAAGTGACCGTATAAAGATTGTCACTAACTTCAACCTTACATATACTAAGAACCAGAAGAATGCAGCGGAACTTCTTTCCAACGCATATTTGAAGATGCCTAACCTCTCCATCTATGAGAAGGATGAGAATGGCAACGACCTTCCTGAGTACTACCACATGCTCAACACTGCTTCACCGGAACTTAGGGATAAGGATTATGGTCAGTTCAAGTACCCTAATCCTATAGCTCTTGCCTATGAGGCTACCAATGACGAATCAACATATCAGATTCAGCCTGAGTTCCAGCTTCATTATCAGCTCTTGGGCATTAATCCTGAGCAGACACAGTTGAAGTATGAAGGTAAGGTACTGTTCAACATATTTAATAAGTACAACGATTCATTCTATCCTTCAAGTCTTGTGACAACAGGATGGACAGATAAAAGTAATAATGCTTCAAAGTCTGATGCTAATAAGAGTACGGCTGTGACTACTACCCACACCCTTACTTTCATTCCAGCATTCAGCAACCGTGACCATAGCTTCATGGCGATGGGACGTTTCCAGCTCACGGATGGTTCATCTGCATCATCATCAAGTTCCATCTATGGATTGCCACATGGCTCTATCAGCAGTTCAGTGGCAGACGGTGTGATTGAGTCTATCGGTTCTGGTGCTAATCAGTGGCGTTCCGTATATCTCACATTCCAGGCACACTATGCCTACAAGGAGCGTTATGTGGCAGACTTCTCAGTTCGTAGGGATGGCTGTACAAAGTTTGGTGATGACAAGCGTTGGGGTACATTCCCATCTTTGTCATTCCGTTGGAACTTGGGCGACGAACCATTCATGCAGAAGTATTTCCCATGGTTGTCTATGCTCTCTATCCGTCCGGGATGGGGACGTACAGGTAACCAGCCAGGAGGTCAGTATCTCTACTTCTCTAAGTATTCTAATGGTGGTGGCTACGTTGACTACAACACTGTCATGCCAAATAATATACGTCTCTCAAACCTCAAGTGGGAGGACAAGCAGACTTGGAACCTTGGTTTCAACCTTGGTGTGCTTGATGATACATACGTTGCCGATTTCAACATCTATGTTCAGAATACCACAGACCTTCTCATGAACAACTTCGGTATTCCTGCATCATCTGGTTTCAAGAACCTTGCGAGTCAGAACACAGGTAAGATGCGTAACACTGGTTGGGAGTTCAATATCCACGGTAATAAGTTTATCCGTGCAGGTAAGTTCTCTATGGACTTTAACGTTACCTTTGCTAACAACCGTAACGAAATCATTGAAATGGATCCAACTGTCCTTGCTTCACTCAATGGGGACTTCAACAAGAACAATGGTTCTTACCTCTCTCGTGTACAGCTTCACAATGCCTTTGGCTCTATCTATGGATTCCGTTACAAGGGAGTATATCAGTACTCTAAGTATTCAGAGACGGAGGTTCCTGGCGTAAGCGGTCCTAATGCTCCTGTGGCACGTGATGCTGATGGTAACGTCATCGTTGACAGGAACGGATTCACCACTCCAATGGTATTCGGTTACAACAATCGTGATAAGAGTTACATCTATCAGTTCCATGGCGGTGATGCCATCTATGAGGATATCAACCATGACGGTAACATCAACGAGCTTGACATCGTCTATCTCGGTAGTTCACTTCCAAAGGTTACTGGTGGATGGGGTATGCGATTCAACTATGACCGTTGGGCTCTCAACCTCCAGTTCAACTTCCGTGCTGGTAACAAGATTATCAATGCAGCACGTATGAATGCGGAGAATATGTACACTTGTAACAACCAGAGTGCTGCAGTTAACTGGCGTTGGCGTGTGGAGGGTGATGTTGCCCCAATCCCACGTGCCCTTCACAAGTCAGGATACAACTGGCTCGGCTCTGACCGTTTCATGGAGAGTGGTTCGTTCATGCGTCTCAACTATGCTCAGATTAGCTACTCACTCCCTCAGGTATTGTTGAAGCAGTGGGGCATACAGCAGGTACGCTTCGACCTGAGTGCCAACAACCTCTTCTGCCTCACAGGCTATAGCGGTGCGGACCCAGAGGTAGCTGTCGGCGGTATGGGTGTGGCTCAGGACAATGCCCGTACACCTAATGCACGTTCTTTCACACTCGGTGTGTCTGTCGGATTCTAAGCGACTCGGTCGCATCATAACTTTCAAATCAAAAAACAAGATGAACAATATATATAATAGTATAAAGAGGTACACACATCGTGCTGCTATGTTTGCCTTGCCATTGTGCGGCTTGGCTCCATTGGCATCGTGTAGTGACTTCCTGTCCATCAAGCCACTTAATGAAGTCGTGCTTGAGAACTACTGGACGGAAGAGTCTGACGTATATAGCGTGCTCTTCTCCTGCTATGAACAGTTACTGAGTGATGACTGCCTTAACCGAATGATTATATGGGGTGAGAGTCGTTCTGATGACATGCAGGCTGGCTCTGGTACTCCTAATGACATCAATCAGATATTCAAGGAGAACATCCTTGAAACTAATCCATACACTCAGTGGGTTAGCTTCTACAAGGTCATAAACAATTGTAACACGGTCATCCACTATGCACCTGAAGTGTGTGCCATTGACCCTAACTTCACGGATGCAGAGCTACGTGCCACTATTGCCGAGGCTGTCACTCTCCGTAGCTTGGCTCACTTCTACCTCATCCGTGCTTTCCGCGATGTACCATACGTGTCAGAGCCTTCCATCGATGATGGTAGGTCATACCGTGTGCCTGCAGATAAGTTTGATTATGTCCTTGATAGGATTATTGAGGATGTTGAGGCAGTCAAGGACGATGCTGTCACTCGCTATGGTGAATATACTATGGAGAACAAGTACCGTGTCACTCGTGCTGCCTGCTACGCACTTCTTGCAGATATGTATCTGTGGAAGGGAGAGTGGCAGAAGTGTATTGACAACTGCGACCTCATCATCAAACAGAAGATTGCTGAGTATGAGCGTGAATACAAGAAGAATCCTAACGCTGTAGAGATGGAACTCTTCGGCAAGTACCCTCTTTATCCAGAGAGTAGGGCTGGTTCAACCACTATGGGAAATGCCTACAACAATATTTTCCCTCGTACATTGTCTTCTACTTCAAGCATTTCATACTTTGAGTCAATATTTGAGTTGGCTAATTATGGTGATAAGGTTGGTCGTGCAAGTTCTAAATCCCCTGTATCGGTATTCTATGGTATGGCTGATGCACCAGATGGTCAGATAGGTGTTCCTGCCTTCTTGTTCTCTGACCCTGTATCTTCAACCAATGACTATTTCTCAAAGACAGACTGCCGTCGCCTTGAGAACATCGTTACGCAGAATAACAAGGGCTATGTGGCAAAGTATGTTGCAAATAAGGTGGATATTACCACGACTATGACAAGCAGCGATATGAAGGTTAAGCTTGAATATTCGTCTATACCAACTTACAACTGGATTGTATATCGTCTCACCGACGTGATGCTTATGCGTGCTGAGGCTATGATTGAGCTTGCAGGCGATGTGGAGACAGGCTCTACGCTTACTGAGGCTCAGGATAAGTGCTATCGCGAAGCCTTCTCTTGCATATCAGCAGTATGGAAGCGTGCCAATAACAAGCGTGTGGCAGCCGATACTCTCGTGTATGCCGACTATGCCACTTCACGCTTGACGATGGAGAACCTTTTGCTCGATGAGCGTCAGCGTGAACTCATGTTCGAGGGTAAGCGTTGGTTCGACCTTGTCCGCTTCAGTCTCCGTGACGGCAACAACACCAGATTGCTCAATAAGGTCGTTCCTAAGTTCCAGGAGAACGGACCTGCAATCCGTATCAAGCTCTCTACGCAGGATATCCTCTTCTGGCCTTACAGCCGTGACGAGTTGAAGGTAAATCCTTACCTCAAGCAGAACCCTGCATACGATACAGATAAGTCAGAAAAGAATATCTAACATCTATCCGACTTCACTGTAACAGCTCAGTAACTACAAAAAGAAAAAGTTATGAAACTAAACATAAACAATAAATCAAGAATGAAGAACGTGCTCATGGGTGCAGTAGCCATGTGTACATCTCTCTTCTGCCTGTCGGCTTGTTCTGACGAACCTGTCGGCGACAACTACTATACCTTTACGGGTGAGATGGTGAGCGACTATCTCGACCATAATCCAGAGAAGTATAGTGACTTCACAAAGATACTGCACCGTTCAGGATTGTACGGTATGATGGCTACGTATGGTAACTACACTTGCTTTGCTCCTACCAACGATGCCGTCCAGAGCTACCTCCGCTCACGTGGTATGTCGTCAGTTGATGACCTTACGGACGCTGACTGCGACACCCTGTCATGGAACCATATCATCAACGAGGCTTTCTTTACGACAGACCTTGCCGATGGTAACATTCCTGTGGCTAATATGAATGAGCGTTACCTCACGTTCTCATGTGACAGCGATGCCGTGAATAATGGTAACGTGGCTTACTTCGTCAATATGTCGTCAAAGCTCATCATCCGTGATGACTCTGTGGAGAACGGTGTGGTGCATACCCTCGACCATGTCATCCAGCCTTCCAACTCTTATCTCCCTGAACTCCTGGAGAAGGACAGGAACATCAGCATCTTCGTTGCTGCCCTCAACCTCGTTGGACTGAAGGACACTCTCTTCACTTACATCGACAAGAACTACACTTGTGGTGCTGACTCCGTGAACCTCGGTGTCATAATGCACCGTGCCAACGAGGACTGGAACTGTAAGTACATCGGTTATCGTGCCCAGCGTTTCACTGCTCTTGTGGAGACAGACAAGGTGCTTGCTTCCAAGGGTATCAACAACCTCGAGGACCTCAAGGCATACGCAAAGCAGGTGTATGACACTACATACCCTGAGGATGCCGGTCTCTATGACAACGACTGGAAGAATCCTAAGAACCCTCTCCGTCGTTTCATCTCTTACCACATCCTTCCTTACTATGCTGCAATCAACGACTTCACGATATCAGAGAGTGGCATTGACTACAAGACTACTTGTGCCATGCCTAACCTCATCGACTGTACTGACTGGTACACTACGATGTGTCCGGGTACTATCCTCAAGATGTCTTCACCAAGCGAGGGTCTCTTTGCCAACCGTAAGGGTGTGGGCAAGAAATACTCTGTACGTGGTGTCAAGGTATATACTCCTACCGAGATGAAGGGTCTCTATGCCGAGGGCTTCAGAGCTGGCGAGAAGGTTGATACCCTCAACCAGCAGGCTCTTAACGGTATCTACCACTACATAGACGATGTGCTCGTGTATGACGTGACAACGCGTGACGTCGTTTTCAACGACCGCATCCGCTGGGACATCATCACTATGTCGCCTGAGTTCCTCAACGCCGGTACGCGTGGTATCGTGGGACGCGTCGTAGGTCTCAAGCAGGTAGAGGGATGGGACTTCCACGGTAAGGAGCCACAGCTTGCTGTCCGCAACCGTAACGTGTGGAACGCTTCATATTCCGATGCCGTTGACCTCGTAGGTCAGTTTGACGTAACCTTCAAGATTCCGCCACTTCCTGCCAACACTTACGAGATTCGCTTCTCCTGTGGTGCTCACCCAGACCGTGGAGTGGTGCAGGTATATTTCGGTGAGAAGGACAAACTCGAACCAATGGGGCTTCCTATCGACTTCACCGTTGGTGCTGCCGACCCTACCATCGGTTGGGTGGCTGATACGGACGACGAGGAAGACAATCGTGCCATCGACAAGGCCATGCACAACCGTGGCTACATGAAGGAGATGGACTCATGGAACCAGGGTGGTTCGACAAACCTTCGCTCGCTCAACTCCAAGTACCGTAAGATTCTTGTCACTCAGTCGCTCGACCCAAGCAAGCAGTACTATCTGCGCATCAAGCTTGTCATTGAGAATGCCAAGGCTGAGTTGCCAATCAACTACTTCGAGTTCTGTCCTAAGTCTGTGTATGCAGGCGTGAATGCGGAGGATACTCACTAAACGATAATATAATTCATCTTCTGCGGATGGATGCTAAAATCAAACGAGGTACGATGTGGTATATCGATAGTAATCGAATTGGTACATCGTTAGTAAACGGCTTTTGAGACCGTTCCCGAGGCGGTTATCCATCAGCAGATAAAGTGAAAACTAAACAACTATACATTATGATATTACGAGATAAAATAAAGGGTAGGGGCTTGCTTAGTGTGGCTGTAGGCATGATAATGGCACATTGCGCCCTATTCTCCCTGACTGCTTGTTCCGATACATGGGAGGAGCATTACGATGACCCTCAGAAGAGAGGTACGCAGTCGCTCATGACAATCATCGATGCCGACCCTCAGTTGAGCAACTTCGGCAAGCTGCTCAGGTCAACGCATATATATACCAACAACCGTCGCTCAAATGTGACATACGCCGATATGCTTGGTGCTGACCAGTCGCTCACCGTATGGGCACCAATCAATGGCACATACAACGCAGACTCACTCCTTGCATTGTGTCAGACAGCCAAGGGTGACTCTGGTGTGGCAGTACACTTTGTGACTAACCATATAGCACGCAGCCTTCACAGCCTTTCAGGCACAACCCCAACGTCGGTGCGTATGCTCAATGGTAAGTACGTAGATGTTGATGAAGCTAATGTGGGCGGAAGAAAACCTGTATCTACCAATATCCATGCCAAGAACGGAGTCCTCCATAAGCTCAACGGCGACGCATACTATTATTACAATATCTATGACGCCATCACATCGCTTGATGCGTATGCCCACTTCGGCGCACCACTCTTGCAGTTCGAGCGTCAGGAGCTTGACGAGGATGCAAGCGTGGTGGCAGACATCGTTAATGGAGAGAAGATTTATTCTGACTCCGTGACTTACAAGCAGAACACGTTCTTCAACTACATCGACGATGTATATAGCGAGGACTCTATGTACATGGTGCTTGCACCTTCAAAGGAGGTATGGGAGCCTGTGTATAACGAGGCAAAGAAGTACTTCAACTACGGCAACGTGGCTAAGGCTGATTCCCTCACGGCATTCTGGACTTCAGTCAACCTCCTTCAGGATTTGTTCTACAACTACAACTTGCAGTACAGTATGCGTGACTCCATCATGTCCACAGGATATTACAGAAACGGTTGGCCATATCATGTGTTTTACGACCCATACGGTGAGGATGGTATCATTACACGCTCAGAGCCTAAAAGTTTCCGTGATTGTTCCAACGGTTATATCTACAACATTACTAAGTGGCCTTTCACCATCAAGGAGCAGTTCTTCCATCCTATTAACGTACAGGCAGAATACTCAGCCTACATGACTAACAGTACCGACTGTACATATAGCGTGAATGATGCTGTCGGTGATACGATCTCTGGTAACAAGTACCTCTACATCAAGGCAAAGTCAAACAAGAACTGGACGATATCATACAACGTCAGGGGTACTCTCAGCGGAACATACGACGTATGTGCCGTGGTGCTTCCAAAGACCGTGTATCGTGCCTCATCAAAGGACACACGTCCTAATAAGCTGTTCGCTTCATTCGAATACAAGGATGTGGATGGCAAGAAGCAAACCATCGATATTGAAGACCCAGCCATATCATCAGGCGTGACCGTCGATACCATCCGCCTCGGACGTATCACCATGCCTGTATGTAACTTCGGACAGACGGATGCAGACCTCAACGTCACAATCAAGTGTACCCTTGCACGTACGGAGACTACTTTCAGCCGTGAGTGTCTCCTCGACTGCATCTATCTGCGCCCAGTCACAGAGGAGGATATGAAGAATGAGGAAGAAGCAAACCAAAATGGTGCTAAGCCAAGAAAGGAGGCTAAGAAATGAAAACTATAGGATATAAGATATTTGCACTTGCTGCAACGGTTGCCGTTCAGTCGTCGTTCATGACAACAAGCTCCTTTGCCCAGCCAAAGAGACAGCCAACAGCTGCAGCTCCTGCTGCCACAAGGGAATACACAGGTAAGGTGGTGGATGCCGCAACTGGCGAACCACTCTCTGGTATTCGTGTACAGGCATACAACTACAACCGTGCAGCTGCCATGACAGAGGACGACGGTACGTTCACCATCAAGCTGCCGGACTTCGTTACTTCGCTCATCTATACAGGTGAAGGATATAATGTCATCCAGCAGGGCATAGGCAGCTCAGAGGCAACGCTGAGAGTAGTCAGGATGTACCCGGACAAGTATGCTGAGATATATTCTTCAACTACTGATGCCACAATCGGTAGGACAGCAAATGCCGATTACCTCAATAATGACATGAGCATCGACAATCAGATACAGAAGACATTCGGTGGTGAGATGCTTACAACCATGCGTAGCGGTGTGGCAGGTCAGGGTATCACGATGCTCATGAATGGTATCAACTCGCTTAATGCCAACGCCCAGCCACTCATTATTGTGGATGGCGTGATGCAGAACATGCAGCTTAATGCCATCTCCCTTCACGACGGATTCTTCAACAACATCCTTGCCAATATCATGGTGGAGGACATAGAGAAGGTAAGCGTGCTCAAGAACGGTACTGCTATCTATGGTGCCAAGGCTGCCAACGGAGTTGTCATCATCGAGACAAAGCGCAACAAGTCAATGGCTACACGTATCGATGTGAGCATAGGCGGTAGCTACGAACTTCTCCCAAAGACTCCAAAGGTGATGAATGCCGAGGACTATCGAATCTATGCTTCAGAGCTTATCGGTACTACGGGCTCTATCTCCAACTCGTACAAGTTCCTTCAGGCAGATCCAAAATACTATTACTACAATATGTATCATAACTCTACGGACTGGAACAAGGAGGTCTATCATGAGGCATTCACCCAGAACTACAGCATCAACGTGCAGGGTGGTGACGACGTAGCCAACTATAACCTCTCCGTCGGTTACACAGGAGGTGATGCCACACTCAAGGATAATTCATATTCACGATTCAATCTCCGCCTCAATACGGACATCGTCGTGCTCCCAACGCTTACGGTACGCTTTGACGCTTCGTACAGCGACGTGAGCCGTAACCTCCGTGATGATGCAGTCAAGGATGACGTGACAGACGGACTTATCTCCTCTCCATCCTTCCTTGCCCTCATCAAGGCACCATTCCTCTCACCATACGCCTACGATACAAAGGGAAACCTCTCAAGCTACCTTGCTGAGGCAGACGACTATCTCTATGACGTGTCAATAGCAAGTCTCAAGTACAATAAGTCGCTTGCCAATCCAGTAAGCCTTCTTGACAACGCTGAGGGTATGAATAAGAATCTCTTCGGTAACCGTCTCATCACCCTTTCGGTCACTCCTAAGTGGAATGCAACCAAGGAATTCTTCCTTGCTGACCATTTCGCTTTCCAGATTGACAACACAGAAGACCGTTACTACATTCCTATAAACGGAGTTCCTAATTACCGTATTGAAGGTCTTGGTACCGTGCAAAACCTTTCTTCTGCCATGGCTGGTCGTCAAATTACTGTCATGAATGACTTGTACGCAGGATATAGCAAGCGTTTCGGTGCACACAAGATTGATGCACGCGGTGGTTTCCGTATCCTCAGCGATACATACAATCTCAATGCTGAGTATGGATATGATACAGGTAATGACAAGACACCTAATATGTCAAAGGGACTTCATTATAAGAAGACAGATGGTGCTGACGAACGTAATATGAACTTCACATATTATCTCAACGCCAACTATAACTACCTTGAGCGTTACTACCTCACCCTTGGTGCTTCGCTCGACGGTTCAAGCCGTTTCGGTAAGGACATAGAGGGCGCACTCAAGGTCAGCAACTATGCCTTCGGTCTTTTCCCTTCTGTTGAAGGTGCGTGGGTTGCCACAAATGAGAAGTGGTTCAATGCCAAGGGTATCGACTACCTCCGCTTCAACGTGGGTTATGACATTCTCGGTAATGATGACATCGATGGCAAGGCTGCAAGAACATACTTCACTGAGAAACTTATGTTCCAGCAGACAACAGGCTTGTTCCTCGGAAACATCGGTAACACTAAGCTGAAGTGGGAAACAACGCGTCGCCTTACTGCAGGCTTCAAGTTCGTAGGCTTCGACAATCGCCTTAATCTCTCGTTCACTTACTTCAACAGCGTAACTTCCGACCTCCTTTCTGTAAATGCGCTTAGCTACATCACAGGTCTCCGTTATAACTGGAATAATGATGGTAAACTTGCTAACGAAGGATTTAATGTGGCATTTGATGCAAAGGTATTAAACCTTAAGGATTTCGTATGGTCTATAGGCGGTAGTGTTGGACACTATAAGAACAAGATTAAGGCTCTGGCTGCTTCTGCCGACCATATCGACACAGAACTCTATGGAGCTACAATCCGTTCTCAGGTGGGCAGCCCTGTAAATCTGTTCTATGGATATAAGACAAACGGTGTCTATGCAACTGAGAAGGAAGCATCAGATGCAGGAATCTACCAAGTAAAGCAGAATGGTGAAAAACAGTATTTCCACGCAGGAGATGTACGATTCGTTACAGATGACAATGTACTCGACTCAAAGGATATGCAGGTCATAGGCGACCCTAATCCTGATATCTTCGGTACGATTAATACCATGTTGTCTTGGAAAAGCTTTACGCTTACGGCCAACTTTAACTACTCTCTTGGAGGTGATATCTACAACTACCAGCGTTCTGTGCTCGAATCAGGTTCATACTTCTACAACCAGACGACAACCATGCTCGACCGCTGGACGTATGAAGGACAGCAGACAAATGTTCCTCGTGCCTCATTCCTCGATGAGATGGGCAACAGCCGCTTCTCGGATCGTTGGATAGAGGATGGCAGTTACCTTAAGTTGAAGAATGTAACATTCAGCTATAAGCTACCTGTTCACAACGAGTACATTCAGGGCATCACGGTATGGGCTGCCGGTAATAATCTCTTTACACTTACCAAGTACCTTGGCAACGACCCAGAGTTTGCTTCAACAAACTCCGTCGTAGGTATGGGAATCGACCGTGGCATGCTCGGTGCTGGTCGTAGTTTCTCTCTTGGTATGAAGATTAACCTCTAAACACATAGAACAATATGAAATCTATTATAAGAAAAGTATTTGTTGCGTCACTTGCGTTAACTGCATTCGGCTCTTCCATGCTCACAATGGAGAGCTGTTCAGAGCCAGAGAGTAACCTCGTTGACTTTAATCATACACTCAACTCACCAAACGACAGCCTACATTCACTTCTCGGAGTGATTCAGACGATTCGTAAGGTGGCAGACCGAACAATTCTTCTTGGTGAGGTGCGTGGCGACCTTATCTCCGTTACGGATGCGGCAAGCGATGCCCTCAAGAACCTTGCTGAGTTCCGTAATCTTGAAGATAACGAATATAATCAGATTAGCGATTACTATGCTGTAATCCAGAACTGCAATTTTTTCATCGAGAATGCTAACCTCAATCTCAAGAAGCATGGAGAGGTGGTATTTGCAAAGGAATATTCCGTTATCAAGTCATATCGTGCATGGGCTTATCTACAGCTTGCGCTTAACTATGGCACCGTTCCTTTCTTCACTAAGCCAATCCTTACGGAGAAGGATGCCGACGTGAATGCCTATCCTAAGTACGACGTGAAGCAGATTGCAGAGTACTTTATCGATGACATCAAGGACAACGTGGATGTGGAGTACCCATCATACGGCAGTATGAATGGCATGAGTTCGCGCGATTTCTATATTAACGTACGTGTTCTCCTTGGCGACCTTTGTCTCTGGGCAGAGCGTTATGAGGATGCAGCAAGGTACTATCACGATTATCTCACAAAGCTTGGCGACACTCACCCAACGGGAGTTGCTAAGGCCTACTGGTTGGATAGGGATTTCCAAACTATCTCTTTAGAGGAATACTATAGAAATATAACGTCAAAGGAAGAACGACTTATGTATGTTCCGTTTGAGGTATCAGAGTATTATGGTATGGAATCACAGTTGTACTATCTGTTCAACTCCTCAGCGAAGAACAATTACTATTGCTCTTTGAATGCTTCAGAGGCACTTAGCAAACTATCAAGGGCACAGCGTAGCATAATCGTGGACATTGACCCAGTGACTCAGTTGCCAGATACTATTGCTTACGAGCACATCAATGGCTATCGTTCAATTCTGGATGGAGACCTACGCCAGTATAGTTATTTTACAGATGGCTACATAACTTCTGATAATGACCAGTACAGCCATTATGTAACGTATAATTATAAGCAAAGAGACTCTGAAGAGGTGACTCTCTACCGTATTCAGCATGTATATCTCCGCTATGCAGAGGCTCTGAACAGAGCTGGTTATCCAAACTCGGCATTTGCGATTCTCAAGTATGGATTGTGGAGAGACAATATCACGGATTACATACCAGAGGATGAGCGTGAAGCGGCAGGTGACTTGATTTCGTTCAGTGAGTATTCTTTCACTCGTGAGAACACTCAGGGCATTCACTCACGTGGATGTAACCGCGCAGATGCTGATACGCTATATAGGATACCACAGTGTGTCACTAAGGCTGACAGCATTCTTGCAGTTGAGAATCTTATTTGTGATGAGATGGCTCTCGAGACTGCATCCGAGGGACTTCGCTACTATGACTTGATGCGTCTCTCAATGCATCGCAAAGACCCAACATTCCTTGCAGACAAGGTAGCTCGTCGTGATGGAACGTTTAATTCTGCACTTTACGACTTCCTGAAGGATGAGAAAAATTGGTACTTGCCAATCAAGTAAGGGTTATTTGACCGACATGTAGAAAGGGCAGTCCTCTATCCCCCTATAGGGGGCTGTCCTATAGTATGATAATAGAAAATGGAGTAATAGATTGTTCTTTGCTCTTTGTCTTGAAAGTCGCTCCCTTAGGGGGTAGGGGGGCTTTTTAGTTTGATATGATGAAAAGACTTAGTTTCGTATTGATTCTTGCCATTCAATCCGTGATGCTCTTTGCTCAGGGAAAGGTAACTCTTCCTGCGTTCTTCAACGAAGGAATGGTTCTTCAGCGTGATGTTAAAGTCCCAGTGTGGGGTTGGGCAGAGCCTGGCTCTGTAGTTAAGGTTGAGTTCAACGGCAAGAGCGCAAAGAGTGATGTTGGTGCGGATGGAACGTGGAAGGTCTATCTTCCAAAGATGAAGGCATGTGCTGAACCTCGAACCTTGAAGGTATATGTCAAGGGTGCGAAGGGTAGTGCCAACTCTTCTTCCTTCGTCCTTAGTGCTTCTTTTAAGAACATACTCGTGGGCGATGTGTTCCTGTGCTCAGGCCAGTCCAATATGGAACTACCTATCCGTCGTTGCATGGATAGGGTAGCGGACCTTGTTAAAGACTATTCCAATGATCAGATACGTTATCTGAAGTTCCCTCATCAGTACAACTATATTCGACCAAACGATAATGTGCGCACCTTGAAATGGCAGAACATTACTCCACAGAATAGTGCAGAGGTGTCTGGCATTTGCTATTTTATGGCCCGTGAGTTGCAGGAGGAGAAGAGGGTGCCGATAGGTATCATCAATTCGGCTGTCGGCGGAACGCGCATTGAGGCATGGATGCCAAAGGAGGTGCTGAAGACGTTCCCTGCCTATGCGAAAGAGTTTGATGCACCGAAGTACAATCAGGTTAACTGGGTTGATTCTGTTAACCGTGCAGAGATGATGGCTTTCGTTAAGTGGGAGCGTGATATGATGTCTGCCGATACTGTGGTTAATACTTGGCGTTCGCCTAACTATGACTTTTCTACTTGGCAGAAGGCTAATATCTTCTCGCGCTGGTTCAAGGGCAACGGTTCCTATTGGTTCCGTTTCACGGTGAACGTTGATGAACTGGACGCAGCCAAGGCGGCAGTTCTTCGCATGGGTGCCATGAAGGATGCGGACACTATCTTTGTAAATGGAAAGTACGTAGGCAACACTACTTACGAGTATCCTCCACGTATCTATAAGGTTCCAGAGGGACTGTTGCGTAAGGGCGAGAACGAGATTATGGTTCACCTTATGTCACAGTCGGGACCTGCAAACTACACTAATGGTAAGCTCTATCAGCTTGAAGTAGGAGAGAAGATATATAAGGTGTCTGAGGAGGCTCAGATGTGTATAGGAAAGCAGATGCCTCGCCGACCATCTTCCACTTACTTCGTTGACTGTCCAACGGGCTTGTACAATGCTATGATTGCACCGCTCCGTGACTTCCAGTTCAAGGGAATCCTATGGTATCAGGGTGAGTCAAACCTTGGTACGAAGGACTATGCGATGTACCTTGTCAACATGGTTGACAGTTGGCGCAAGCAGTTCCGCACACCTCTTCCTATAGTCGTGATGCAGTTGCCTGGCTACATGAGCCGCCATACCGAACCGGTCAAGGAGAGTGGTTGGTGCGACATCCGCGAACAGCAGCGTCTTGCCACTCGCATACTTAGCCGCGCGGCGCTTGCCACCACTCTCGACACTGGTGAGTGGAATGATATCCACCCACAGGACAAGCAGGTGGCTGGTCATCGTGCAGCACTTCAGATGCGTAAGATTGCGTACGGAGAGAAGGCGCTTGAGAGCGAAGGACCACGTGCCCTTTCTGCTAAGCGTCAGTTTGACGGCAGCATTGTTGTTCACTTCACTGACGGTCAGACCAAGGTGGTAAATGAGTCAACGGTCACTTGGTCAATAGTAGGCGACCGTCTCCGTTACTGCTATGACGACTTCCCTGTCCCAGAGATATTCTCAAAGGGTGGAATACCAACTCCTCAGTTCGAGATACCTATTACGGAGTAGGCTCTTCAATACGGACTTAATAACTTAATTAACCAAATATATTTTTATGAAACGATTATTTATCAGCGTCATGTCAGTAATGGCATTGACATCCTTAAACACTCAGTTGCTTCATGCACAAACTGTGTCAAACTTTTACGAGAAGAACAAAGTCCTTAATTACAGTGACGGCGAGAACGCTGCAGGTGAAATACCACAGCCAACTAAGTTTGACCCGAACTTCCATATATACATCTGCTTTGGACAGTCCAACATGGAAGGCAATGCTAAGATAGAGCCACAAGACCGCCAAGGTATAGATACGCGCTTCAAAATGCTGGCGGCAGTTGACTTCAAGAACACCGGACGTAAGATGGGACAGTGGTATGCTGCAGTTCCGCCACTCTGTCGTGAACGAACTGGACTTACTCCTGCAGACTACTTCGGACGTTCGCTCGTAGCTCAGCTTCCTTCCAATATCAGCGTGGGAGTCATCCATGTTGCAGTAGGCGGTGCAAGCATCGACCTGTTCGACGAGGACAAGCGTGCCGACTACATTGCCAGCTCGCCTGATTGGCTCAAGAACTTCTGTAAGGCATACGACGACAATCCATATCGCCGTATCATCGACCTTGCAAAGCAAGCGCAGAAGGTGGGTGTCATCAAGGGTATCCTCGTTCACCAGGGTTGCACAAACAACAACCAGCCTGACTGGCCACAGCGTCTGAATACTGTCTATACACGCATGCTTAAGGAACTAAATCTTGAGGCTAAGAATGTGCCATTGCTCGTTGGTGAGTTGATGACTCAGGAGGATGGTGGTTGTTGCTATCATCATAATGCAATTATTGATACCATACAAAATGCTATTCCTACTGCTTATCCAGTGTCTTCACTTGGCTGTCCTGGCAACTTTGATAAGCTTCACTTCAAGGCTGAGGGTTACCGCATTCTTGGTCGCCGCTATGCCGACGTGATGATGAGCATTCTCAATAAGGATAATACTAAGACAGTCCTCAACACAGTACCTCAGCAGGAGTATCCTAAGATTGACAAGGACGGACGAGTTACGTTTGGCATTTTTGCGCCACAAGCAAAGCATGTAGCTGCTGACATTTGTGGTACTAAGTTCCCAATGGTCAACAATAAGGGATTCTGGACTGTCACTACACGTCCTCTTCCTTGTGGTTTCCACTATTATTTCCTTAATATTGACGGCGTGAATGTCATCGATCCTGCTTCAGAGACTTACTACGGTTGTGGCAAGATGTGCGGAGGAATTGACGTGAACACAGTTATCGAGAACAACGACAACCTGTTGAGCTACCTCCACGGTGCTACTATGACCAAGGATGAGATTGCACTTTATTCTTACAATAAGAAGATCAAGCATGGTCAAGTACGTGAATGTAAGTACTGGTCATCTGTTGAGAATAAGGAACGTCGCTGTTTTGTTTATACTCCAGCAGGTTATGACGAGGGTAAGACACAGTACCCTGTTCTTTACCTCCAGCACGGCATGGGTGAGGACGAGCGTGGTTGGAGCCAGCAGGGCAAGATGCAGTATATACTCGACAACATGATTGCCAAGGGGAAGGTAAAGCCAATGATAGTTGTCATGGACAACGGAAACTGTAGCTACTCATTTGGTGCCAAGCGTGGAGAGAGCATGGCAGACTTTGGAGCAAGCTTCAAGAATGTGCTGCTCAAGGACATCATCCCATTTGTGGAGAAGACTTTCCGTGCCAAGACAGACCGTGACAGCCGTGCTATGGCTGGACTCTCCTGGGGCGGAAAGCAGACCTTGGAGATAACTACTGCCAACCTCGACAAGTTCTCTTACATCGGTACGTTCTCAGGTGCTATCTTCGGATTGGATGCCAAGAGCTTTGCCAACGGTGTATTTGCAGATAGCAAGACTTTCAACGAGAAGGTACATTACTTCTTCATGGGTTGCGGCTCGGAGGAGAACTTCGGAACTGAGCGCACTATCAACTCCATCAAGGAGCTTGGATGCAAGGGCGAGTTCTATCAGTCACAGGGAACAGCCCACGAGTGGCTCACTTGGCGTCGATGCTTCGCTCAGTTCGTTCAGCACCTCTTCAAATAGTATAGATTAAATCGTCGGACAATACGAAGGTGGATAAAAAGACGATAGGGAGGCGAGTCACCGTCATGCTTGTCGTCTTTTTATCTTTTCTTTGGTTGCCTTTTCCTTTTTAATACATTGTTGATACTAATACCAACAGAATATTCTATGAAAAAACTACTAACATTGATATCCTTTATCTGTGCTTCCGCCACCATGACGCAGGCGCAGACAGACTTGCGTCCGGTTAGGAACGTGTCGTTCAATCAGGACGGAACAGTTACGTTCAGGTATAGGAACGATAACGCAAAAGAAGTACAGGTTGATGTCCAGTTTGCGGGACGAACTGCCATGACAAAGAGCGATGACGGAGTGTGGACTGCTACTGTCGGTCCTGCTGCTCCTGACATGTATCCTTACTGCTTCATAGTTGACGGCGTGAGCGTCATGGACCCTGAGTGTCCTCAATGGTTCCTAACGAGGGCTTCAAGAACAGTATTCTCGACATACCCGGCAAGTCACCGCTTGCACATGACATAAAGAACGTGCGACACGGCGACGTTCACTACATCAACTACTATTCAAAGAGTCTCGGAGCGTATAACAATGCTATTGTCTATACACCGCCTACATACCTGGATGTGGATAGTAAGGACAAGCGCTACCCAGTTTTCTATCTTATTAGCGGTACGACCGACACAGAGGAGGTTTACTACAAGGTGGGACGTATGAACTACATCCTCGACAACCTGCTTGCTGAGGGCAAGGCTACTGAGATGATTATCGTACTTCCATACGGTAACCCTTACAAGCTCAAGCCAGCACAGCCACAGCAGGGAATGCCGATGACGCAGTTCGGCGGTGACGTGTTCAGCAAGGACCTTACTGACGACCTCATGCCTTATGTGGAGTCACGCTTCCGTACAATCAACGACCGTGACCATCGTGCCATAGGTGGATTCTCGCGCGGAGGTAACCAGGGACTGAGCAACGGTCTGCGTAACCTCGACAAGTTCTCCTACCTGTGTTCGTACAGCTCTTTCACGAGTACAGACATCCCTGGTGTGTATGACAACGCAAAGGATACCAATAGCAAGTTGCATCTCTTCTGGCTTGGTGTCGGAACAGATGACTTCCTTTACGGCAATGCACGTGACTATATGGAGTTCCTTGACAAGAAAGGTATCCGCTCTGTCAAGGAATACACTGACGACAAGTTCGGCCATACTTGGATGAACGCCCGCTATTTCCTTACAAAGACTTTGCCTCTCCTGTTCAATCCAAAGGCATCCGAGAGCGCCATGCGCAACGGCAAGCCAGCACTTGCCAAGACGGGGCAGGAACAGCAGTTCACCCCAAGTGTCATGGCACGTCTCTTTCCACGTCCTATTCTCTCTCCAGAGTACGGTAAGGAGGATGGTACCGTCACTTTCCGCTTCAAGGCGGACAACGCCAAGCAGGTTATGCTCGACGGCGAAATAGTCTCATCGCCTAAGGTTATGCAGAAGGATGCAGACGGTGTGTGGAGCATAACGCTCACAGGCATAGTACCTGACACTTACCGTTACTGCTTCGTGGTGGACGGCATGCAAGTGGCAGACCCAAACAGTCTGTGGCTGTCTCCTGACTATGGGGGCTTTAAGTACTGCATTGCAGAGTTCCCTACTGCACGTTACAACATACAGAACATGAGTGCAGACATGGCTCACGGCGAGGTTAAGGTCAATGGCGTTAACTATGCTTCCATAGACTACATCTCTCCGGGCTTTGGCAAAGCTAAGCGTTCGTACCGTTGTAACCTTATCAGCGGCTTGAATGACAGCTATGAGAGCTGGATTAAGGTGGGGCACGTCAATCTCATTGCCGACAGACTCGTGGCTGAAGGAAGGATATATCCCATTTCGTTCTACTGCTTACAGGCGTCTTACCGTGAAGGTGAGACCTTGCCTGCTTTCTACTCTGGCAACTTCACCTCATGGGTTGAGGGCAGAAAGGAGATTGAACGAACTCTCCTTCGCTATTTCGGTACTAAGAACGTGGCTCCTGAGGATGCAAAGGTTGCGGAAAAGTACTTGTTCATGACTGGAAACTAAACTAATATCCCTAAAAGACTACAATATGAAATCACAGACTTTATCATTAGCCCTTCTGTTCATCTGTCTGTCGGCAGGTGCACAGAAGGCAAGCAAGATTCCTTTCTGCTATTCAGTTGAGAATACGGGTACCAAGTACGAGGCACCTGCCATGCCGTCAGTTGACCGACTGCCTGTCGTCAAGTCACTGCCTGACCCTCTCGAGTGGTCAGATGCAAGCAAGGGCAAGGTAGGCAAGTTCAGCAACTGGTCACGCCGCCGTGCAGAGATAGCCAGTGAGATACAACACTACGAGATAGGCGAGAAGCCAGCCGTCAGCAAGGAGCAGGTCAAGGCACGAATGAGTGGGGATACGCTCATAGTTGACGTTACGGTAGGAGGTAACACCATAACTATCTCCAGCGTCATCACTTACCCTACTCATGGCAAGGCACCTTACCCACTGCTCATCGGCTCAAGCCGTATCTCCCTGCCCGGTGAGGTGTTCCTTGATCGCCCGATTGCCACTATGAACTTCAATGAGCGTCAGGTCAACGGTTACTCACAGTTCCGTGGCAACACCGACTGCACCACTTATCCTTTCGTGCACCTCTATCCACACCTCATCGACAATGGTGCGTACAGCGAGTGGGCTTGGGGATTCAGTCGTCTCATCGACGGTCTTCAGCAGCTCGGTCCAAAGGTGACCAAGATAGACACAGAGCGCATTGCAGTCAACGGCTGCTCGTATGCCGGTAAGATGGCACTCTTCTGTGGTGCTTTCGACGAGCGCGTCTCACTGGTCATAGCGCAGGAACCGGGAGGCGGTGGCGCAGCTGCCTGGCGTGTGTCACACACCATGGAGGGAGTTGAGGACCTCGACCACACCGATTATCACTGGTTCAAGGAGTCACTTAAGGAGCAGTTTCATGAGGATAATGTTTATAAGCTCCCTTACGACCATCATGAGCTTGTTGCCATGGTCTGTCCGCGTGCCATCTTGCTGCTTGGCAACCCAGACTACAAGTGGTTGGCAGATGAGTCTATGCGACAGAGCTATGAGGCAGCCCGCAAGGTGTGGGATGCCTTCGGTATTGGCGACCGCATCGACTGTAGCATCGTAGGAGGCCATCCTCACTGCCAACTGCCAGAGTCGCAGTACGACATCGTGCGTAAGTATATTGACAAGTATCTTATAAGAAAGTAGTAACACCTGTCCAACACCTCCATACATTTTGGTGAGTGGTTGGAGAATTTACAATGAATTAAAACGCATATAAGAGAAAGTGCTCCCTGAAGTTGAGTAATACAAGAAAAATGAACTTGCAAACCTCGATACTATTGAGGTTGCCAACCGTTATAATATAAGGGGTACCAACCGTTATAATATAAGGGGTACCAACCGTTATAATATAAGGGGTACCAACCGTTATAATATAAGGGGTACCAACCGTTATAGTATAAGGGTTGCCAACCGATATAGTATGAGGGGTTTTTAACATTAAAAAAACAAGTGCTCAACTTGCTTCCTTATGGGAGTAAAAGGAAATAAAAAGTGTTGATTAGTTCCTAACTTTTTATGCTGTCTTCGCTTAATTAATCCTTAATCTCTTTGTTGCTCTACTATTATTTATTATATTTGCAGTCAAAATACTTTAACTGACACAGCAGGCGCAAGTTGGCTTGCTCTAAAACATATAGTGATGAAAAAAATTAAATCAATCTTGGCAATAGCCCTTGCCACATCAATGCCACTCTCAGCACAGAAGCAGATGTCTGCTCCACAGGGAGGTAAGGCAATCAGTGACGAACTCATCGGTATCTTCTTCGAGGATATCAGCTTTGCAGCCGACGGAGGACTCAATGCGGACTTAGTGCAGAACGGCTCGTTTGAGTATAACCCAACCGTTCGTGACGGATGGGGACCTGGCACAAGCTGGCGCTTTGAACGCCCCGGACACTCAGCTGGATACATAGCAGCCAAGTCACTGTCTCCTATCCACTCAAACAATCCGACATACATGCGCATCTTCGCTGAGCGCATCGGTCATTACTACGACTATGACGGTTGGACTGGAGTAGGAATGAGAAACGACGGATATAACGGAATGAACATCAAGGCAGGTGCAAAGTACGACTTCTCCGTATTCATGCGTAACGTGTCAGGCAAGGGAAAGCCTGTCCGCATTGTACTTGTGGGCGACAAGCGTGCAGTACTTGCTGAGGCTACGATAAACGTTTACGACACAGAGTGGCAGAAGTACTCTGCCGTTCTCACTGCCAATGCAGACTGCAAGAACGCCAACCTTCAGATTCTCATGCTCGAAAAGGGAGAACTCGACGTCGATATGGTATCACTCATGCCAGAAGACACTTACAAGGGACATGGCATCCGTAAGGACCTTGCAGAGGCTCTCGAAGGTCTCAACCCTAAGTTCATGCGTTTCCCTGGAGGATGCGTGGTACACGGCGGCGGTGATGGTTTCTGGAACACATACCGCTGGAAGACTACTGTGGGACCAAAAGAGACACGCAAGGCACTCAAGAACACTTGGGGTTACAACCAGTCTATGTCAGTAGGTTACTTTGAGTACTTCCAGCTATGCGAAGACATGGGCATGCAACCTTTGCCAATCCTTCCTTGTGGAGTAAGCTGCCAGGGAGTGAACGGCGGTTGGGGCATGAAGAACCAAGCACAGGAGGTAGTGCCTATGGACGAGATGGACGAGTGGGTACAGGATGCTCTCGACCTCATCGAGTGGGCTAACGGCGACGTGACTACCAAGTGGGGAAAGGTTCGTGCTGAAGCTGGACATCCAAAGCCATTCAATTTGAAGTACCTTGGCATCGGTAATGAAGAGAAGATTACTCCAGAGTTCGCTGAGCGCTTCAAATATATGTACAACAAGGTGATGGAGAAGTATCCTGACATTGTGATTGTCGGTACCGCAGGTCCTGGCTCTCACAAGGGTAACCCGGACTATGATAATTCATGGAAGCTTGCAGAGGAAATAGGACTCCCAATCATTGATGAGCATTACTATGACCCACGTCAGCAGTTCATCGACTCTCGTCAGTACGATAGCTACCCTCGCAACCGTAAGACAAAGGTATATCTCGGAGAATATTCAGTGCAGGACCGTAGTCACGGAATGATGAACCAGTGGGGCGATGCACTTGCAGAGGCTATCTACCTGATGCACGTTGAGCGCAACGCTGATGTAGTGACTATGACTTCATACGCACCACTCTTTGCTTACAAGCACAACACCAACTGGAATCCAGATTTGATTTACTTTGACAATGAACGTCCTTTCTACACATGCAGCTACTATGTGCAGCAGATGTTCGGACAGTCTTCCGGTAACTACTTCTATGGCGACTGCGTCAAGTTTGCTAATGGCGAGAACGAGTTTGATAACCATCTCCTTGGTCAGTCCGTTATTCTCAACACAAAGACTCGTGAACTCTTTGTCAAGGTAGCCAACAATACTGCCGACAAGAAGACTGCTACTGTCAACCTCTCACGTTTCTCAATCAAGCCTAACGCAGTGAAGACTACTCTCTCTGGCAAGCTTGACGATGAGAACAACTACGACAAGCAGCCTGTCGTTCCAGTGAAGGAGAATATCAAGGTTAAGAAGAACATGACTATCGAGCTTGAGCCTTACTCAGTGCAGATGATCAGCATGAAGCTCTAAGATGACAGCCACACCCGACCTCCCAAAGGAGAGGATAATTGGTTATATTGTAGATTGAGATACAATTGACAATGTGAAAGGGGGACTATTGTTACATATTATGATAAAAAGGAAACATTCTGTGTAATGTTTCCTTTTTTTTATGCCTAATTTTGTACTGGTTTTATGGATGCTTTGCTATTTGAGAATGTACCGACCCCGTATTGCCTCATTGTCTTGCAGCCAATATCCATGCAATCGATTGGAAAGTAACAACTAATATTAATACCATATATCAAAATGAAAAAAATATCAGTACTTTTTGCATTCTGTATGTTGTTCATCGCATCATACGCCTACAAGCAGGTAAAAGTGGACATCACGGTCAACGGAAAAAGCCGCAACATGGTCGTGTTCACACCTACTACCGTTACCGAGAACCTACCACTCATGATTGTCACACACGGCATGAATCAGGACCCGGAGTATCAGTATGGTTCTGACAAGCTCTACACACTTATCGACACCGAAAAATTCATCGTTGCATATCTCCGTAGCAACGGCAGCACATGGGACACAGGAGGAACGGGCGATACAGACTTCGTGCTCCAGACTATTGATGAGATGTACAACAAGTACAAGATTAACAAGGCACGTGTCTATTGGTCAGGCTTTTCCATGGGAAGTATGCTCATTTACCATAGCCTCACACAGAGTACAGCCAAGGTGATGGACAAGATTGCAGCCTTTGCGCCTACAAGCGGTATTCAGTTCTCTGAGTCACCATGGAACAATATCAAGAATTCAAAGAAACCGATACATCTTCTCCATTGTCACGCATACGGGGATGATGTCTTTGGATATGAGAAATATGGCATCCATGCTTACGTAGAGAATGTGGCTAAAGCTAACGGAAACGTTACCTGCAAGGTGACTAATGGTTACAGGACTCCAGCAGGTAAGACTGGTAAAAAGGAAGTATGGACAACAACGGAAAATGACGGAGAGGTTGTCCTTTTCTCTTACGATAATGGCGGTCACTGGCCTACAGAGCAGAATGCCAAGGAGATATGGAACTTCTGTAAGAGATTTTCCAAACTTACTCCATACGAGGAATTTGTGCAGACATACAACAGGGCAAAGGCTCTGCTAAAGGAGTGGGAAAACATTCCTGAGATTAACTCCAAAAATGTCTATAAGTCTCTTACAGACATGATCAACGGCTATGACGTAGAATCCATGAAGACAGTATCGGTCAAAGACCTCAACTACCAGACGTCATACCTTGCCCGCTATATCACAGCATTCAACAAGCAAGTGGACAACCTTGCCAATACCGTCAACAGCGGTTCAATGACTCAGCCTACCGAGTTCGACCCGAACTTCCATATCTACCTCTGCTTCGGTCAGTCCAACATGGAAGGCAATGCTGCTATCGAGGCAATCGACCGTGTGGGCGTAGATTCCCGATTCCGTATGATGGCAGGAGTTAATATGCCGTCCTCTTCACGCACGAAGGGTAACTGGTACGTGGCTTATCCTCCGCTGTGCCGTAACAATACAGGACTTACTCCAGCAGATTACTTCGGACGTGAGATGGTGGCTAATCTTCCAGAGGAAATAAAGGTGGGAGTCATTAATGTGGCAGTTGGCGGTGCTGGTATCGACCTCTTTGACGAGGACAAGTGCGCTGACTACATCAGCAGGGAGGCGGACTGGTTCAAGGCATACTGCAAGGAATACAACAACAATCCGTTCCGAGAACTTGTGAACCTTGCAAAGAAGGCACAGAAAGTAGGAGTGATAAAAGGTATCCTATTGCATCAAGGATGTACCAATAACGGTCAGCGCGACTGGCCAGTACGTGTGAAGCGAGTGTATATCCGCCTACTAAATGAGTTAGGTCTCAATGAGGAGGAGTGCCCATTGCTCATAGGCGAGCTATTGCGTCAGAATGTTGGAGGCATCTGCTATGGACATAACTCTGTAATTGGCTGGACACACAATGTCATTCCTAACTCCTATGTCATCTCATCTCAGAACTGCCCTGCAGCATCGGACGGTCTCCACTTCACGGCTGAAGGCTATCGTATGATTGGCAAACGCTATGCACAGCAGATGCTCAGCCTTCTTGGTACTAAGAAGACTATTGATTTCGACTCTGATGCTGACCCGTTCCCACGTACAAAGGAAGACTTCAACCCTTCACTCTACGTGCCTGGCACAGTCGCAAAGTCAACAAATTTCATGTCCTTCAAGTCTGATGAGGCTAACTTCGGAGGCTGGCGCTACTCAAAGGGAATTGACTTAAGTGACAGTAAGTACCTTGTCCTTGGATTCTACCGTGCGCCTGCAGCAAAGAAGTGTCACCTGCGTATCTATGATACAGATGACTACCTCAATCCTTATGCCGATGTCTTGTTGTCAAGCGAATCCGAAGTAATCGACTTAACTACTCTCAAGCGTACAGACGGCAAGGCTCTCGACCTGTCGCATATATATATGGTGGGATTCTATTTAACTGAGAAGTCTTCACTCTATGTCACTAATGCATACCTTAGCAATGACGGTGTCACCCCAACTGCCATTCTCAGCGTGGAAGATGATACCGACACTAAGGACAATGGTGTTTACTATGACATGATGGGACGAAAAACAGTAAATCCTCACAATGGTCTCTATATTTTAAACGGTAAGAAGGTATTTGTAAAATAAATTGTTTATCTTTGCACTTGCAATTTTAAATAATTGGGGAGCGATGCGATGTGCTGTAGCAAACCGACCAAACTCTCCGTAACAATCCTTTTATGAATATCTCTATTACTAACACAGTTTTAACCACATTTGCAAAAACGCTGAAAACCCTCGCTTTCATTGCCTGTGCGCTGCCAATCGTATGTGCAGAAGCACAGAATGTAATACCATTGACATCGAAGCAGGGATTACGAAATAGTCAGGTACGCGATATCTATCAAGACTCACGTAACAACGTGTGGATTGGCACACAAGATGGACTCTATAGGTACGACGGAGCGAAACTTCGTGGATACTATCATGACAAGCATGATGACAAGTCACTTGGTTTCAACTACGTTGTCTGCTTGATGGAGTATGACCATGATCGTGTACTTGTTGGAACAAAGAGAGGTCTGTACGAGTATGATTATCGTACAGACTCTTTCCGTTTCCTTCCATTCCTGTCAGAGAACAAGGATACTCTGCACTTGCATGTCTTCTCGCTTTGCAAGATGAAGGAGAAGGAGGTTGCAGCTTCGGTCGGCATCTTTGGAGGGTACAGCATCGTAGAGGAGGACGGTAGGCTGTGCTGCAAGCAGAGTACAGAATACATCACGTCGAATGTGTCGTGCACCCAGTTACTTAGCAACTCCAAGGGCGACCTGTTTGCTGTGAACGATATGCACGAACTCCTTGTGAGAAAGAATGGTGCTAAGTCGTACACCCGTGTGAGCAGGACCTATGACATCGTTGCTATGTGCCTTGGAGATGATGACAATGTGTATGTCGGAACGCTTCACAACGGACTACTCCGTTGTGACCTTCAGAATATGCAACTCGTCAAGGTGTCACCTGAGAACGAGAACTTTGTCACATCCTCAGTCGTCAATGTCGAAAACGGACTAATAGGTGTGTGTACAGATGGTCAGGGTCTGAAGCTATATAATGTCCATACGGGCAGGTTTACTCAGAGTAATGTACGTACTCCTGCGTTTGATTTTACTCAGTCAAACGTAAAGGATGTGCTTTTCGATAACAAGTCAAACCTATGGATCGGTATCTTCTGGAAGGGTGTGTTTGTGATGCCTTTCAGTCGTACACCGTTCTCTTACGTTGGTCGTAACTCTTCATCAACCAATGTTATAGGTACAAATTGTGTGACTGCCGTAGCTGATAAGGGACATGAAGGTCTTTGGGTGGCAACCGACAACTGCGGTCTCTACCAGATAAGTATGGACGGAAGCACGGGTAGTCATGTAGAGGGACTTCCAACGACTATCTCGGCTATCTGTCAGGACAATGACGGTAACATGTATATCGGCTCCGCTATTGGAGACTGTATGCAGTTCAACACCCGAACGGGAAAGGTAGTAAACTTGTCAAAGACCCTCAAGAATGCAGATAACCTGTCAAACTCATATGCCGTGGATATAGATTTTAATGGTAACATCTGGTTCGGTAACATGGGTAACGGTGTGAGTGTTTACAATCCACGACTCAATCATGTTGAAACTTTCACCGCCACGGCTAACACTGGCGTACCTAAGAAGAGCCGTGTGTTTGTCAATGCGTACGTCAAGAGCCTCAAGGTCAACGGCACTACTCTCTGCGTGGGTACTGCGGACGGCTTGGAGATATTTTCCATCGGTAAGGGATACAACCTGAAGGCTGTAGCGCGTTGTGGTGTTGGCCTGCAGATAAACGCAATACGTGTCGATGCCAGCGGTGTCGTGTGGGCTGCTACGACCGAGGGACTTCTCAAGTGGAAGCCTGGTGACAATGACAAATGCAAGATATACACCATGGACGATGGACTCCCAAGTGATTTCGTGGCAAGTCTTGAAATACCTGAGAGCGGACATACGATATGGCTGTCAACTCATCACGGCATTTGTTGCTTTGACCCAGTGAAGGGCAGGGCAATACACAACTATTTTGAAGTCGATGGTCTGCAGGATGAGGAGTTCGCTGACAATGCGTCAATGCTGAAGGACGGAGTAATATACTTTGGTGGTATCAACGGACTGACTTATTTCCGTCCAGACGAGGTTGTTTCATCAACCGGAACAGGTGCTAATGCAGGTGACATCGACATACAGATAGTAGATTTCTATGTGTTCGGTAAAAGTATCAGTGGCGGTCAGAAGTCAGGTTCATACACGGCTTATGAAGGCTACATAGCTGATGCAAGCCGTGTTGACTTGTGCCACACGGACAATACCTTCAGTATCGACCTTGCAGTCATGAACATATCTGGTCACGGTATCCGCTACGAGTATTCCATAGACGGAGGCGACTGGGTTAGCCTTGGCGTTGACCAGCACACGGTATCTTTCATCAACATGGCTCCTGGTACCTACGTAGTCAAGGTTCGTGCACTGCACAGTGACGTTGCGCTATCGGAGAAGGAACTGACCATCTGTGTCCATCCTGCATGGTACGCTACTGACACCGCGAAGATTATCTATTGTCTCCTGTTTATGGTCATAGCGTATCTCATATCTCTTCAGGTAAAGGAACGTCTTCGTGCTCGTAAGGTTCTTGAGCATCACAGACAGAAGGAACAACTCAACGAGGCACGTATCCAGTTCTTCATGAATATTAGTCACGAGATACGAACTCCTATGACGCTCATACTCTCTCCACTCGAGAAACTTATGAACATTGATAAGGACGAGGTGCACCAGCGCAACTACAAACTGATGTTCCAGAATGCACAGCGCATACTTCGTCTCATAAACCAGTTGATGGATGTTCGCAAGATTGAGAAGGGTGAGTTCACTATAGAATATACTAAGGTGGAGGCTGTGTCTTTCCTTCAGGGACTCTTCGAGGTGTTCGAGATAAGCGCACGCTCACGCAACATTACTTATGAGTTCCGACATGATATGGACAAACTTGACGTGTATGTCGATGCTCAGAGCCTTGACAAGATTGTTATGAACTTGCTCAGTAATGCCTTCAAGTTCACAGCCGATGGAGGAAAGATTTCACTCGTACTCTCGTCTCCCGATGCACAGTCATTCACTGTGGAGGTGATAGACGACGGTGTCGGTATTCCAGACGAGGAGAAGACCAAGGTGTTCCGTCGCTTCTATTCATCGCATCATCAGAATGGTTACATAGGTACGGGCATCGGACTCAACCTTACGTACCTGCTTGTCGGACTGCACAACGGTACTATCGAGGTGCGTGACAACCCAGCCGGTCATGGTACTGATATGTATGTACAGTTGCCTGTTGGTGAGGAGCAGAAGATGACTGCTGCAACGGATAGTCTTGCAACTGTCGTGGATGTAGAACAAGAACCAACTGTCAAGCCGGGTGAACCTGAGATAGCACCTACCATTGTGCAACCAACTGCCACAAAACGTAGTGGAAAGAAGTACAACGTGGTGGTTGTCGATGATGAGATTGAAATACGCCAGTATATCCGCACAGAGTTTGAGGCAGAGTACAACATCACTGAGTGTGGCAACGGTAAGGAGGCTTGGGACTATGTGCTCAAGAACCCAGAGTCCGTTGACCTCGTAATATCAGATATCTCCATGCCTATGATGGATGGCGACGAGTTGTGCAAACGCGTCAAGGCAAACTACAATACGTGTCAAATTCCTGTGGTACTGCTTACTGCAAAGGCTACTGATGCCGACCGCATTGCAGGAGCAGTGAGCGGTGCTGATGCCTATGTGACTAAACCGTTCAACCTTGAACTTCTCCGTGCAACGGTAAGTAACTTGCTCATGTCGCGTGTCGCACTTAAAGGTAGGTACGGTTCAGACATGGTGAAGGAGAGCACCATAGAGAAGATTGAGGTTGTTTCGCCAGACCAACAGTTCTTGGAGAAAGTAAACAAGTTAATCAGCAAGCACATTGACGACCCTGATATGTCAGTGGAGTCCATTGCTGACACAATAGGCTTCAGCCGAGTACACTTCTACCGTAAGATAAAGGAACTCACAGGTCAGACTCCGCTCAATTACGTAAAGACAATTCGTCTCCAGCAAGCGGCGCGTCTCCTTGTCGAGAACAAGATGGATGTGACAGGTGTCAGTGTCGCAACAGGATTCCGCACATTGTCAACCTTCTCAACCAGCTTCAAGGAACTTTATGGCATGACACCATCAGAGTACGTGAAGGAGCATAGGCAATAAACGCATCAGCCCCTCTACTTGCCCCTTCTCCATCTATGGGGAGGGTGACTAATGAGCAACAATCTTTTCAACACAGAGAGCACGGAGGACACTGAGATTTAATAACAGAGGATAAAATTATTCCTCCGTTGTTGTATCTCTGTGTCCTCTGTGCTCTCTGTGTTTAGCTCCCTTCCTTTAGGAAGGACATGAGTTGGATAGATTTACAGCTTAACTGTGATTGGCTTGCCTTGATACTTCACTTCTTTTGTGTCGCCAGTGCTAAGGCGAACAAGAAAGGTACGGGTTGATTGCATTCCTGTATATGAGCCACTGCGGCGACCGATAGTGAGGGTGCGTTTGGCTTCGTTCCATGAAAGTGGAATCTCGCTGTACTGACCAGATTCGTAGTGGTAGTTGTCGCCCTCGTCCTCGTATAGTAGGAAAGAGGCATCCTTGCCAGTATAAACATTAATCGTGAAGTCCTTGTCAAGCTGTGCGGCAGAGTACTCAGTGGCAGGAGCGGTAGGAACGATGCTGCCTGCACGTACATAGAGAGGCAGCTCACCGATGGTGAAGTGGCTCTCGATGGTCTGTCCACCTGCGTAACGCTTGCCTGTCCAGTAGTCAATCCATTCGGCACCCTTTGGAAGGTATATGCGCTTGGAAGTGACAGACGGTTCCGTTACAGGACTGACGAGGAAGGCTGGTCCGTACATGTACTCATCTTTTATGTCCAGCACGTTAATGTCGTCAGCAAAGTCGAAGGCGAGAAGTCGTGCCATGGTGTAGGAGTTGTGTGTAGTCCATCCTGCCATGCTGTATGAGTACGGAATGAGGGCATATCGCAACTTTATCATGCGTAGTATCGCATCGTAGAACGGAGTGCCAGGCTCTCCGAAACGCCATATCTCTCGTGGTGTATCTGAGCCGTGGCTACGTAGCATAGGAAGGAACGTTCCCCATTGAAACATACGAGTGTAGTACTCACGATAGGCAGGGTCGCTTACTCCTTGTGGGAACTCTCCCTTATAGAACCACTGACCGCCCTTCTTTGTGAAGAAAGAGCCTACATCCACGGTCCAGTACGGACAGCCCGTAGCCATGAAGTTGAGGCCCGCTGGTACTTGCTGGCGGAACGACTCCCACGAAGCGTGAGTGTCGCCGTTCCATGTTATCGTTGCGTAGCGCTGTTGTCCGGCGTAGCTGGAGCGAGTGAGGTTGAGTACTCGCTTGCTGCTGAGCTGTGGGTCGGTGACTTGTCGCTGGTTCTCGTAGATTCCCATTGCATGATAGAGCGAGTAGAGACTGCTTCGCTCCGCGCCGAGAGCGTCAGAGAGGACGTCCTTGTTACGGTTCCATCGCTCCTCGTGATTGTCCCAGCCGTACTGTCCGAGACCCCACGTCCAATCGCCGTCCAATGGTTCGGAGCAATCACACCACCATGCGTCGAAGCCCTTGGAGAAGAACTCACGCATAGCGTAGCTCCAATAGTAGCGACGCGCCTCGCTACTGAACGCATCATAGACGTCGTGCTCAAGCATGAAACCGCGTGACTTGAAGTCGTCAGCCTGCGGACAGTACTGAGGGTTAGGCCAGATACTTACCATGAGCTTGGCGTTCATACTGTGTACTGAATCAGCCATCGCCTGTGGGTCAGGGTAGTGCTTAGGGTCCATCTTCATGTATCCCCAACCCTGAGGCCAGTAGTTCCAATCCTGTACAATCATGTCAATCGGTACATGACGGCGACGGTACTCAGCGAGCGTGCCGAGCAGGTCTGCCTGACTCACGTATCGTTCCTTTGACTGTATGTAGCCGAACATATAGCGAGGCATCATTGGGCACTGTCCCGTGAGGTGGCGGTAGCCTGCCACTACCTTGTCAAGTGTCTCTCCCTTGATGAAGTAGTAGTCGAGCACTTTGGCTGCTTCCATCTCCACGTAATCGTCCTGCATCTTCATAGCGCATCCTGCATCGAAGAGCAAACCGTAACCACGAGTGGAGTTCAGTACTGGAATCATTGCCTTGAGATTGTGCTGTGTGAGGTACATAGTCTTGCCACGAAGGTTCATGTAGTCTTCCATGTGGGAGCCGAGTCCGTAGAGAGCCTCATCGTTGTGCCACTGGAAGTGAACACGGTACTTAGTGCTCGTACCGATTGTGTCGCGGCGGAGCACATCCTTGACTGTCACCTTACCGTTTGCTGTCTCCACCATGTGCGCCGACTTGTCGTCGTATATCACACGCTCCTGTACCACAGGTTCAGATTCATGCGGACGTTCACTGCGCTCTGACAGGAGCGTAACGCCAGACTTGCGGTCGATGAACGAGAGTGCGCCAGTGCCTTCAGCTATCTTCACGATAAGACTCTTACTCTTGAGTGTCTTACCAAGTGGTGTAGAACGCTTCAAGTCAGTATTGGTAATGCGTATAGGTTCCTCATTGACTACGCACACGCCTGTATTGTTGCTAAACTCCTTTCTGTAGTCATCTTTGAAGTACCTGACGCGTACGATGTCGTCCGTCACGAAGTTGACAAAAACCCAGCCGTCCTGTGACCTGAACTTGTGTGATTGTGCTGTCATGGTTTGTGCCACCAAGCACAGCAATGATATGAATAGATATTTCTTCATGTTTTATTTCTGTATTATTGTGCGCAACGTGCGCCAATTGGAAAAACAAAAGAAAACATAGGAAAACAAAAGAAAACACTCGTTTTGAATCCCTATGTTTTCGTATTGTAAAAAGTCTTTGATGAGTATTGAGCTGCTGAAACAACACAGCATCTATTACTCATTACTAATTACTAATTACTCATTACAGTATTAGTCACCCTCCCCCTTGTGGGGAGGGAGGGGGCCGTTTCTTTACTTCAACAAGCTATTGCTCTCAACAGTCCATCCCTTGCGCTTGCTAAGTCCGTTCTTCTTGCCGACGAACATCTTAGCAGCTTCTTTGTCACCTTTGAGCTGCCAGTCGAGCCAGGCAACAGCAGGAATGCTGAACTCTCCACCGTGAGCATCGCCATAAGTACCGCCGTGACCCACAGGATAGTTGGCTACCACTGCAGGCACGTGCTTGATGCGCTTGAAGTCGTCCATACCATTGCCGTAGGCTATGTCGGTATCACCACCAAGCATGTAGAACACAGGACAGTGTATCTCTTCAAGTTTGCTCTTGGCTGGCATTGGCATACCAGGCATAGGATTGCCAGTGTTGTCAAAGAGTCCGCTGTTACATATCATCAAAGCTGTGATGCGTGGGTCTGCACAGTTGTAGAGTGTCTGGAGACCACCGCATGACATACCTGATGCGCAGATAGCCTTAGTGTTGACCTTCTCATAGAGAGGACTGTTTTTGTCTGCATTCTGTGCTATTGCCCAGTCCATTGACTCAATCTGCTGCTGTGTCGTTGACATAGCACCACGATATGGCTTTCCGTCCTTTGGCATGTAGCCGGTTGCTATGACGAGGTAGCCGTGTGAAGCTATCTCGTTGAGGAACTTATAGTGCTCCCAAGGAGAGTTTGTGCACGCACCGTTACCCCATACGAGTACTGGGAGTTGATTCTTCTTGTTAAATTTACTCAAGTCCTGTGGCATGAAAACCGTATGTGCTTCAAAACCATCGTATTCCTGCATCACGGCTTTGTATTTGCCTGTTCCTCCGTCCTCAACAGTTACGGTGCAAGTTGCTTCGCCCTTCTTCAATAGTGACATCTCCCACCAGTCGAAGTTGAAAAGGTTCTTTTTCTGCAGTTGCGTGCCCTTGAACACGAAGTAGAGGTCGTGCTTGCCGCTAACTGGTTCGAGAGCTGTGGAGAACTCACGGTACTTGAACTGTGTATTGGTAATTGAAAGTTTTCCCAACAAGCGACCGTCCATGTTGTCAATATGAATCTCAATCGCGCCTCCTTCAAGGAGCGTTGAGCATGAAGCTGTGAACTTAATCCTCTCCTTGCTGTTACCAAAGTCAACGCCACGGAGCATGATATGCTCTCCGTCGTCGATATTAGTCACAAATAGAGTCGGATTCCAAGGACCAGAAGGGTTCTCGCGAGTCGTGCGGAGACCGTAGCCCCAAGCCATTGTCTCGGCTTCGACGCGACGGAAAGGATTGAAGGAGCCAACCTGTTCCAACCTACAGTGGAGGAAGTAAGGCAGTTCCTGAATGGTTCCGTCCTCGTTGTATGTCATTTCGGCAGCCGACACACTGCGCTGCTCGGCGTGCGCTGATGTTTCAAGTCGGTAAACATCGTAGTTCAGACCGAAACAATATGACTTACCCTTGAAGTCAATAATACCAGGGTGGTTGCCTCGTGTCTGTGGAGTGTGGTTCATTATGTGTCCCTTGTACTCCCATGGACCGGTAGCCTTGTCACTCATTGCATATCCGATACCCTCAGGACAGCAAGTTGAAGCAAAAGCCATGTAGTACTTCTTCTGTCCCTTGGCATTAACTCTGCCCCAGAACCAAGGTCCCTCCTGGTAGTCCTTGATCTTAGGATGCTTGACGATTTCTCCGGAGTATGAAATCATGTCCTCGTTCAGCTTGACCATGTACAGCGTAGGATTACCCCAGTACATATAAGCCTGTCCATCATCGTCTATCCACACAGTTGGATCGATGTCGTCCCAGTGTTCCTTCTGCCATACGAGTGGTTTGCCAAGCGGATCGCGGAACGGTCCGAAAGGAGAGTCTGCCACAAGTACGCCGATACCGCTTCCGTGTATCGGACAGTACATGTACCACTTGCCGTTGCGTTCGATGACCTGTTCAGCCCACGCTCCATTGTTACCTTTGTACCACTTGAAGTCCCGCAGCGAAGCGACCGCTCCGTGGTCTTCCCAGTTCACCATGTCAGTAGATGTGTATAGCAGCCAGTCCTTCATCATGAATCCGCTCGCACCTTCCTCGTCATGTGTTGTATATAGGTAAACGGTGTCACCATGTACGTAAGGTGCAGGATCCGCCGTGTACTTTGTCTGAATGATTGGCAGGTTCAGTTTCTGTGCATTGGCTACTGAGAACATGCTCATAGCCAGTGCCAAGTTGAGTAATTGTTTCATATTAAGTGTTGATTAGTTGTTATTGTCACTTAGTTTTGTTTATAACTTTATTTTCTTTCCACCTTTTATGTATATACCGTTGCATGGTGTACTGACCTTGCGACCAGTAAGGTCATAGAAAGCATCGTCCTTCTCGCAGTCAGTCATCTCCACTTCGCGTACCGCAGTCTCTTCCTCTGTATTGAATTTCCACCAGTCGAAGTTGAAGAGAGTGCTTATGCCCTCAGTAGGAGTGCCGGCAAACGTGAAAAATACATCCTTCACTCCAGTAATTTTCCTTGTGAACTCTATGATCTTCTCGTTCCATACATCTTCACCTCCAGTAGAGGAGAATGTGATACGGCCAATCGGAGTGGCAGACTTAGATCCGATGCGAACGGCAAGTGCTACAGACTTGTTCATTCCTGTAGCAACACGAACTGTCATGCTCTTAGCTCCTTCCTCGCCGAAATCTACGTTGCGAACCTTGATGTAGTCTTCCTTGTGTATGTCCGTAACATACACTCCAGTCGATTCGTTACCGACAACCGAGATACCTTCCGCCTTGTTGATAGTCTCCGCTTGTTGACGAATGTAAGGGTTGAGAGTACAGAGAGGTGCAACACCAGTGGTTGTCGCCTTGACCGGCTTGATAGTACCATCCTCATTGAAATACAGTTCCTCCACAGCCATGCTGCGGTTGAAACCTCCTCCACCAGGAGCCCAAGCCGTATGGTAGAAGAAGTAGTCCTTGCCCTTGTAGTTTACTATTCCGCTGTGGTTTGTGAACGAGCCTGTATTGTTGTCCTGAGCCATAACCACTCCCTTGTACACCCAAGGACCTTTAGGCGACTTACTCATGGAGTAGGCGATATGCTCTGGCACACCACCTGCGGCGTATATTAGGTAGTAGTTATCTCCGCGCTTGTCAAGCCATGGACCTTCCTCATAGCAATCGACTCCGTCGATATAGTCATTGCCGTTGGTGTCCTTTTTCTTTACACCTCCGAAAGCCTCCTTAGTCAACTCTACTGCTACTCGGCGTGTAGCCGATACCATACTTGAACTTAGGGTGGCGTAAGATAGACCGTTGTTCCCCCAATAAAGGTAAGCCGTTCCATCATCGTCAATGAAGACAGTTGGGTCTATATCGCCACCAGCACCAGTTTCAAACATATAGCTGTTCTTGGCATCAGTGAAAGGACCGGATGGCTTGTCACTCTTTCCTACGGATATGTAGTGTCTCCAGTCACCTTGCTTCTTAAGGCAAGCATACCAATAGTATTTGTTCTTCGCTTCGCTCTTTACACACTGACTTGCCCAGCAAGAGCCTTCCTCTGCCCACTTGTATGCTGTACGAGGCATAGCGTTTCCATGGTCAGTCCAATTGACCATGTCAACTGTCGAATAAACACGGTAACGCTCCATATAATAGAAGTTGTGTACTCCGTTTACGTTCATGTCCTCGTCACAATAGACGTACAGACTGTCGTTGCCAGGGAAGACCACAGGTGCTGGGTCTGCTGTGTAACAGTGCGTGACGATTGGGTTCTGTGCTATGGCGGAAAGTGACATGAACGACAATGCAAATGTCAGAATAGTATTTTTCATCTTGTCTTTAGTATAGTAATCCTATTCTTTCTACTATTATTTATATTCATTTAGCAATTTACTGAATGTGTTGATATCATCGTTCAAGATGACTATGATGAAACCACCGCGAGGCTTGCAGGTAATCATGGAAGGAACACTGTTCTCGTACTCACAAAGACTAAGTTTCCATGGACTTTCCTTGCTATTGCCGTCCTCATAGATGTAGAAGTTGCTCTTCTTACCCTTGATGTCTGCAATACCAGAAGTGATTGCCTTCTCACTGTCTGTTCCGTTTATACCAGCTATGTACCAACGGTTTCCCTTACGGCGAGCCATAACGACATACTCTCCAGGATAACCGTCGATGAAGCGTGTCTCATCCCATGCCGTAGGTAGCATAGCAAGGTATGCCCTTACAGAGTTAGGTTGCGAGAGGAAACTCTCGGGGCGGTCAGCAAGGTGCTGTACACCAGATTCAAAGAGTGCTGTGAGTGCAAGTTCATGAGCGTGAGTAGTGATATGTGGATGCTGTGAATCTGTGAACGCACAAGGTGTGTAGTCCATAGAGCCGACAACGTTACGAGTGAAAGGAAGGGTTGCGTTGTGGCGTGCAGCCTTAGCAGTAAACGTTGGAACATTGTTATACCACTCCGCACCATACACAGCCTCTGTACTTACGAGATTTGGATATGTACGCTGCCATCCACGAGGTAGCGTAGCACCATGGAAGTTTACTGTAAGGTGATACTTCGCTGCACTTTCAAGCAACTCAATCATATATTGCATGTTCTTCTGGTTGTCACCTGAGAAGAAGTCAATCTTGACACCCTTGACACCAATCTTCTCGCACCAAGCGAACTCCTTCTCCCTATCCTCTGGCTTATTGAGTCGGAACTTAGGAGTTGGTGCACCGTCAATCCATCCTACAGATGAGTTGTACCAGATAATAGGATCAACCTTGTGTTCAACAGCATATCGAATGGCATCCTCGATAGTCTTGCCGTCCTTCATCTCGTCCCACTCGGCATCAATGAGAACGTAAGGAAGATGCAGTACCTCTGCCATATCTACGTACTTCTTAATGATATTGAAATCATTTGAGCCGTGGTTGTATGCCCAATAGACCCATGACGCAACTCCCGGTTTCACCCAAGAAGCATCGCCAATACGGTTTGCAGGTGCCACATCAGTCACGAGAGTGGACTCAACAACAGTCTTCTTGCTACCTATGATACTAACGTGCCAAGGTGATTGCTTGCACTCAACCTCGTTCTTATCAGGTACAACACGGAACACTCCCTTACTATCTGCCGAATAGAGACATGACGAACTGTTGTACTTCTCGATAGCTGACTCCGTGATGAGAACAAACACATCATCGTTGTACTCGAAAAGTGAAGGATAAGCCCAACGCTTATCAGCACCCTCCTCTGCGTTCAGGTCATAGAAGAACTCGTAAGGTTCTGTCCACTTCTGCAACCAGCTATTCTTAGCCGACCTCATGTCGAGTGTCACGTCCTTGATGTCTCCACCTACTGTTTGCCACGCCACACCGTCATTATATGCTCTAACGACGAGTGTCTTGCCGTCAGTCATCTTGTACTCCGCCTCATTACATCCGTTCTCGCAATGAAGACGTTTTCCCACTCTCATATCATATACATCATTCAAGGCATGCTTTTTGAATGCCTTATTTCCCTTGACGTTAATGTTTACCTTATACAATTGCTGGCCTGCGTAGTTCACCACCAGACCTTCATTATTCTTTGCCTCCACGTTAATCTTACCATTAGGAGACTTCTGAGCATATACATTAGCTGCGCCCAGCAACAGCATCGAAAAGATTAAATACTTGTTCATAGATTTAGTTTCTATCATCATCCACTTAGGAATCCGATACAGTTTATATGTTAATAATAATGTAGTATCAATATTAAGGTGTACTGTCATATTTTGCACGTCACACAAAACCTTTGCTTTGACTTTGTGCCTCACACGAGGTTTAAATGTGACTTAACGAACAACCAACGTACAACAGCAACCGTCCCAATATTATCTTAGTCACCCTCGTCATTTTGATGTATGGATGTAGAGAAGGTCTTGGGGAACCTTTCCTTAAATGCTAAAAAAAGACTTGCAGTCATCACTGAGAGCAAGCCTTTTTTTGTGGATGGAGCTTTACGCTCCAATCGACATTATCCTAAAAGATCTTTTTCCAACTTAACCTATCAATAAATCTCATTAACTTAAATCGACTAACGATTCAGTCACCATTATACTAACTTAATTTATCTCTATACTAACAAAAAAATTATTCTAAAATAACCTAATAAATAAAATCCACTAACTGCCAAAATACAATCGAAATCACATCGCTCGTGTTTGACGCTGCAAAGATATGGAGGATATGAAAATATAGTTTTCCAATAGGTTTCAAAAACTTTCAAATTTGTTATATTGATATATTTTTTGAAACAATGTAACAAATCACGAAAAAATATTTACATTTGCTAAAATACTAATATATATAATGGTTTACCTTTGCACTAACTAAACATTCAACCATATTTTAACATTTATGAAAAAAATATTACTTTCGCTACTATTAGCGCAATTCGCATTTACATTTACCTTTGCCCAAAAGGCTCCAGGTATTCATGTTGATGGCAACAACCTCAAGGATGATGCCGGAAACATCGTTGTGCTCCATGGTTACATGGACACTCCAAGCCCATATTTCAACAGTTACAGATGGGGTAATATTGGTGAGAAAGGTGACAAGCAGAAGTGTATAAACTACTTCAAGAGTCTCTTCTTTGCAACTACACTCCCAGAGAAGGGAACATACTGTAACCTTTTCCGTCTCCACCTCGACCCATGCTGGACAAACGATAACAGCGTCAATGCTGCAGGATTCACCACTAAGGATGGAAAGACATACGACCCACACGGCAACGAGGTAGGTGGAGAGGCAGATATCCGTCACTTCAGCGAAAAGAAGTTAAAGAGTACTCTCAAAGGCGTGTATGTTCCTATTGCACAGGCTGCGATGAATTATGGTATGCATGTAATTATGCGTCCACCAGGTGTTTGTCCTGGTGATATATATGTAGGTGACTATTATCAGGAGTACCTCAAAAAGGTATGGAGCATCGTTGCACAGAATGCTGACGTACAGAATAACTACAAGCACATCAGTATTGAACTTGCAAACGAGCCTGTGCGTATTCATGCAGCTAATGGACAGCAAACAGATCAAGCACTCCGCGACTTCTTCCAGCCAATTATCGATACTATACGTGCCAGTGGCTTCAAGGGAATCATTTGGGTCCCTGGTACAGGATTTCAGTCAAGCTATGCTGCTTACGCTAAGTATCCAGTAAAGGATCCACTCCACAACCTCGGCTTTGCCGTTCACGATTATGTGGGATGGTACGGTACGGATGACACTAATTACAATTCGACCAATGCCATCAACAACTTCGGCAATCAGGTGCCTGTTGTACGCACAAACCCAATCGTAATCACAGAGGTTGACTGGAGCCCAAAGAAGCCTGGTACTGGACATTATGATGAACATGGAAAATGGGTTGAGGCCAACTACGGTACCTGGGCTACTGGTAGCACGTCAAAGTGGGGTAAGGCTTACAAGGCAACACTTGACCACTATCAGAACATCTCAATGACACTTTCTGGTACTCACTGCTACCTCGACTGGGCATCATACAGCACAACAAGAACATACCGCAAGACTGATGGTACACCTGACCTCGACCGCATCGTTATTAAGCCTGCGTTCCCTGGTATTGAAGAGGCTTGTGGCGAAGCTTGCTGGAAGGGGGACAAGGACTATGCACCGGGAAACTATCCATCAGAGGAGCGTTACCAGCCATATCAGGAGGTACCACAGAATCCATTGGCTTTGCAGGCAGATTGGATTAACACTCACCTTCTCTACGAGAATGCATTCACAAAGGCAACAAGTTATAGCTCTATTGAGATTAAAACAGCTAAGGGTTGTGTCGGATGGAGATACGAAGAGCCATTCGATGTTTCAGAGTACAAGTATCTTTGTGTCAACATGAAGCGTCCACCTTCAAAGGATAAGAAGGTATATCTCCGCATCTACGATACTCATGACTTCTGGGGTGACTATGCAGAGGTAGAGCTTAGCTTGACTGACGAGATGAACAAGATTGAGCTTGCCTCTCTCAAGACAAAAGAGGGAAACAGCCTTGACCTCAAGAATATTCGTCTTATCTACTTCACTGCAAATGTTGCATCAACAAAGATTTACATTGTTGATACATTCTTCAGTAATGATGGGGAGACTGACGTAACTGCAATTGCCTCTGCAGAGGCAGACGCACCACAGGACAACAACAAGTACGACATCGTTGGTCGTTTTATCAAGGGTACACCAAAAGGTTTCTACATTCAGAACGGAAAGAAGTTCTTTAATAAGTAAGTAAATCTACAATACAAAAGAAGAGGTTGTGTCAAAAATAACAGACAGACACGACCTCTTTTAGTTTTTATGCAACAAAGCCCTGATATTCCCCAGCCAGAGCTCATTTACTGTCGTTTGTACGTTGTTCCTTCGTCATGACTTCGTTGTCGCTCCGCTATTTCTCTACTATTTCTCTGCTTTCTATGTTAAAATCCAAATAATTTCGACCTGTACGGTTGGAAGCCGTTCTGTAAAAAAGTGTGAAACAAGTTTCTCTTGTTAGGTGAACCATATGTTCCCCTTACGTTCCCCTTCATTTCCCTT